>Ga0172379_10002036_pt1 | contig 37434 bp, 45 predicted proteins | sample GrowelOW334metaG_FD_119756 | JGI IMG/M metagenome (GOLD analysis project Ga0172379, IMG submission 119756) | Groundwater microbial communities from an aquifer near a municipal landfill in Southern Ontario, Canada - Groundwater well OW334 metaG | ecosystem: Environmental > Aquatic > Deep... | reverse complement strand
CGTTAAGTCTGCCGCCTGGGGAGTACGGCCGCAAGGCTAAAACTCAAAGGAATTGACGGGGACTCGCACAAGCGGTGGAGCATGTGGTTTAATTCGACGATAAGCGAAGAACCTTACCAGGACTTGACATCTCAAGAACCCCGCGGAAACGTGGGGGTGCCCGCAAGGGAGCTTGATGACAGGTGCTGCACGGTTGTCGTCAGCTCGTGTCGTGAGATGTGGCCTTAAGTGGTCAAACGAGCGAAACCTGTGTCCTGTGTTGTTTTTTCACGGGAGACTGCCTCGGTTTACGGGGAGGAAGGCGCAGACGACGTCAAATCAGCGTGGCTCTTACGTCCTGGGCTACACACGTGCTACAATGGTATGGTCACAAAGGGTTGCAACGCCGTAAGGCTAAGCTAATCCCATAAAGCCTACCTCAGTACGGATTGAGGGCTGAAATTCGCCCTCATGAAGCTGGAATCGCTAGTAATCGTGGGTCAGCTACACCACGGTGAATACGTTCTCGAGTCTTGTACACACCGCCCGTCAAGTGAGCCGAGTCGGCGGGGCCCGAAGCGCATGAATTTGTGTAACGGCCAAGTCGGTAAGGAGCACTAAGTCGTAAAATTGTTGCGACCTATCACTGTAAAGTGGTAGTAAAATTCAGCTGTATCGGTGAACCTCCTTAAGTACAATTAAGGAAAATACCGAGGGAAGTCTTCCGGTAATAATCGGAATGACCCCGTAGAGACTACACGCTGACGCCTAAGGAGGAATGTGGATGAAGTGATTAAAGCCTATTTATTTGGTGCAATCCACGATGGAACTTTCAACCACAAGCATAATAGTTTTCGTTTTACGCAAGCTAATGTTTGCTGGTTAAAATTCATCAAGGAGTGTTTAGCTAAATTAGGTTTTAAGGCTTGGATATATCAAGAAGGTAGAAATCGAAAGGTTTACGCTTTAGAAACTACCGCTTCGATATTAAAATCCAAATTTGATCCATTAAAATCTTCAGATCAAGCAAAGATTTCTTATGTAAGAGGATATTTTGATGCCGAAGGAGGCATTCCTAAAACCATAAAACAATGGTTTTATATCCAGATTTCACAGAAAAATAAGAAAGAATTGCAAGTAATCATAAAGATTTTAGAAGAAAAAGGGATTAAATGCGGTAAGATCCATATTCCAAGTGTCAAAATCGATCCTGATTATTACAGATTCTTTATTTCGAGGCAATCTCATAAAGATTTTGCTCAAATAATTGGATCATGGCACCCAAGAAAAAAGAAAATTTTCCAACTTAGGATGAAGATATAGTCCATGCCTCTGGTAACACGAGGAAAAACATGAACAAGGTATCCGTAGGGGAATCTGCGGATGGATCACCTCCTTTCTAGGGAGTAAACACCTAGGGTTGTTTGGCTAAATCAATTGATTAGCCAAACGATCTAAGTGTCGATACTCTGTCTTGTATTGCGCAAGCAGTGCAGACGAGTTTTCTCGCAACCACAAAAAGATTGAAATCTCGGTCTATTATTTCTAAATCGTATAAAGGGCTCTTCGTCCGGACTCAACTTCTGGCAAAGGGCCTTTTTGTTATATTCAAACGGCCCATGGGGTGGTCCGTTACCACCTCTGGAACATACTGAGTTAATCGAAGTATGGACATTCCGGAGGTTTTTTGATACAATTCCAATATCAAGGGAGGTGTACCTATGCAACTAATAGGTTCGGTTATCGTGATTGAAGGTAGATTGGTTTTTGTCCCCGACAACGAAGATGAGAGTCCATTCTTTTTAGATCAAATTATTATGGGAAAACTAAGGAATCATTTCATCGGTTGGGATGGTGAACAAATAGATAACTGCATTCTAGACATCTCTGATGCAAGCGAAAGAGATTTTCGGGTATTATTCAACTACTTAAACGAAGATTGTAAATCACCCAAACGAGAGATTAAAGAAATATTGCACTTTGAATACCATAGTCCCGAAGGACAAATAATTGATATTTTGGGTCGTGATTTCGATGAGGCAATTAAATTATCTGCTTTAATCCACGGGTCGATGATTATGTTTATAAGTTCTGTTGCTTGTGGCACGGCGAAAATATACTTGATTACCGGCAATCAAAGGCGGTTGATTTGTCCTGAAAAACCAATTGCCTCGCATTAATAATAACTCACCTCTGGACATTCCGGAGGTTTTTTAGTACAATGAGAACATCTTACTTGAAGGAGCATATAAAAATGGAGGATGGAAAGCCAATCGAAGCAAGAATCATCGATTGCGGTGTTAGTGAAGGCATGATTTCAGCAACACGACGAGGCGGTAGACCAGATTTTTATATTCAGCGGTTTCTAGTGGAAGTCGGTGACCAGATTATTTCCATTACGCCAAGTAGAATGCATGGGATTGTTTATGTTACAAGGCGCGATAGCTTAGAGCTCTCTAAAAATGAAAAAGAGATTGGACATTGCTTTTTAGACTGTCGAATTGTTCAGGATGCATTAAAACTGTTGGAAGCGCAAGAAGAAATTGATCAGCGTCTCGATGAATTATCACAAACTATCGAAACTGTAAAGACACTTAACGATTATTTATCTTAAAGAGTTATTCTTGAACCGGTTTGTTACTGGTTCTAGTCGTCCCAGAGGGTGGGATAGCCTTGTAACTAAGGTATTTATTATTGCAAGAACAACTATTAGATAACTTACCCCTGGACATTCCAGGGGTTTTTTGAATAGTCATTGCGAGGAGGAACGACGAAGCAATCTCTTGTCAAAGATTGCCATGGCCTTCGTTTTATTGATTGACTGACTCAGGCCTCGCAATGACAAACCTTTTAAGTCTCTGGACATTCCGGAGGTTTTTTAGTAGAATACAGTTATCTTGCAACGGAGGACTAATTAGATGTCCCTTGGTGATGAAAAGAACGATTTATTTGTAAGGTTAGATGAATTGCAGGTTAACATTCCAATTCTGACTTATCACAAATTTAATCCATGGATTCGTGAAGTCTATAAAAAGGTTGAAGGCGGCGACATTAGTTTAGACGAAATTATAAAGTGCTATTACCAATTTCAAGCTTTCTATCTGTCTCTTAAAATCCAAAAAATTGAGACAATTACTGTGTGGAATTGTTTTGAAACATGGGAACAGATGATTGGTCGAAGGAATTTACGTCCCGAATTTCTTATTCTAAATTATGCCGAAAATGACGTTCATTTAGCAGAAATTATCAAAGCCGCTCATGAACTTATCACTGATCAACAATACCGTTATAAGGAAGAAATTATTGGCGAAATGCGTGAAAGTATCGATATCCATCGAAGGAGGGAAAAACTACCAGAGTTTTTCTTGATGAATGCTGATGGAAAATGTTGTGATATTATTTATGCGCTTACTGATCATGAGGCACAATGTATTGTTGCTCATCGAAAGCAATTAAGCTGTCCGTTAGTTGTCGATGAGTTTATTGGTAAGGAACTGAAGTCTTTGTGTTTTGTCAACGAATCAAATGAGCTAATCGAAATCTTTCCGTTAACCAATTAATTCCTACCTCTGGACATTCCGGAGGTTTTTTAGTATAGTTTGGGTTGATTGATGTGAAGAGGTGGTGTTCATGCAAATAATTGCTTCACCAAGTTCGGATGGTGCCGAAATATTTGGTTTAGAAAAAGCGGCAATGATTCCGGGCGTTATTATCTTTCATGCTGCAACTGCAATTCAAGACGGAAAAACTATTGTTAAAGGTAGTGGCCGCATATTATCCGTTACGTCTACAGGCGAGACTTATACTCAGGCTAGACGGCGAGCATATAGAGCTGTCAAGGCAATTAGGTTTCGCGGGATGCAATATAGAAGAGATATTGCTAAAAAGCCGGCAAACATTGAAGCTAAATGTAGACTTTGTACTATACCAATTACTCAATGTATAGAAAAATGCCCGAAGCAATCTTGTTTTCTGAAAGCTGCACAGTTTCTAAAAAGATAGAAAGCAAGGAGGTGTCTATTTGCTTAAGACTAAAGCAATTAAAGCGCCTATAGAAGATAATGATGGTCTAAGAATTTCCGTGATGAGCCGTCACACTTTAAATGATGGAATTACACTTGATCCAGAAATAACCCAAAATCTATTTGATGACTGGTGGCCACAACTTGGTCCGTCATTAAGGCTAATTGGTAGTTATTATAAGCGGGGTTTACCTTGGGAAGATTTTGAAAAGGAATATTTAGAGTCTTTAAGGCAAGATAAACAATTGTTTCTGCAACGATTAATTAGTTTGTCGGAAAATCGAAATGTGACAATACTTTGCATTGAAGTAAATCCTGATAAATGCCATCGTCGATTAATTGCTGAAGAGTGTGCGCGTCTATCGCGGCAAATAAAAATACAAATCTCTTAACACCTCTGGACTTTCCGGAGGTTTTTAAAATAGTCATTGCGAGGAGGAACGACGAAGCAATCTTAAATTATTTGATCATACAGATCTTTAAAAGTAGGATTATCTTTAATAATTAGATTAATTTTCTTTTGTCGCGATCCAGCCTTTATTTGTTTCTCTCTTAAAATTGCATTCTCTGGATCGGAAAATTGTTCAAAATAGACTAGTTTATCGACATTGTATTTTTTGGTAAAACCATCGATTAGTTTATTTTTATGCTCATAAGTCCTTCTGATTAAGCTATTTGTAATTCCTGTATAAATAACTCTATTGGTTTTATTTGTCATAATGTAAACAAAGTAGTCTTTCATATCTTGATTTTATCATAGATTGCTTCGCTCTGCTCGCAATGACAAACCTTTTAAATCTCTTGATATTCCGGAGGTTTTTTGAATCGCTCAACCGGTTGAGCGATTCAATCTTACCCCTGATCCTTGATTGGTTCAGGGTTTTTTGATATAGTTCAGGTAGTGAAGGGGGTGTATATTGGATAATCAACAAGAGTTGAACGAGAGAGTTAATGCTTTATGGGCTCAGTTACCTGTTACGAACAACCTCGATGAAAAATTTTACGCTTGGGTTAGTCATGGTAAACTTAATAAATTCCGTAATCTGGTTAACGAATATCCGTTAATGAAAGAAATTGCTCAGATTGACCAGACTATTATTCTCGGCCCAGTTTATAATTATCATCCGGACATGATTTATTATCTGGTAAAGGAGCTTGGATTGGACCCTGATTTTCGTCGGATAGAAGATGTGAATAGAACTATCCTTATGGTTCTTCTAAGACATCATCACACCGAACACCGCAATGTGAATTTGCCCAATACCGAAAAATTTAAGCGTAAAATCAAAACACTTGAAATGCTTATTCTTGCTGGTGCGGATCTTGATGCCATAGACCTACTTGGTAATACTCCTTTGCATTATGCAATTTCTCATATTGAAACAAGAGATATTGTAGCGACAGATCGAGCACCGCAAGCTATCGAAATACTTCTAAAAAGCGGCGCAGACCCAAATAAACAAAATTTTCATGGTCAAACACCGCTTCATAAATTGTTGCAAAAGACACAGATTCCTCTGGTAATTCTACTTCCAACAATCGAATTGTTAATTCAGTATGGTGCTCAAGAAAATATTACCGATAGCGCTGGTAATACGCCAAGAACTTTGGTTTTAAGCCGTTCGCCATTAAGTGCTGTAGCGGATCCAATTGCAAAACATTTACCATAAATATCACCTCTGGACATTCCGGAGGTTTTTAAAATATAAAGCTCACATTGTAAAAATACATAATCATGTTCGCTCCAGAAGATTCACATTTCTAATTTTGATGTCATTTAGAAATGTGATATCTATAGTCATTGCGGGGAGGAACGACGAAGCAATCTCTTGTTAAAGATTGCCACGGCCTTCGTTTTATTGATCGACTGACTCAGGCCTCGCAATGACAAATCATTTTTGATATCAGTTTTTACCTTGATTTTGTCATAATTTTCTGTTAGGATATGACTATCTTATTGTACCTTAATGAAGGAGGATATTATGGGTAGAACTGATCAGTTAACGACAGCTTGCAGTGTTGTTTTGGATAACTATATGGCCGAAGTCCAATTGGCGGTTAAAGTATATAATTCTATTCTTGGCCTAACTTGTTTTCCGGTAAAGTTTTATAATCCAGATTTTATTAATAGAACTATTACTTATTCAGAAGAAATCTATTGTCACGCCGGAGAGAGTTTGGTTTATAATGCAAACTCCGTCAATTGTACAATTGAGGGTTTAGGAGAACAAATCTATTTAATTGACAAATCGGTTGAAAGCCCAATCCAAGGCTTGCCCTCAGCTATACGAAAGTTTCCTGTATTCAGAAAGTATCGCATTTATTTTAGCGATGGTTCCAATACCGAGTATGAAAACTTGGTAGATTTATTAATGGCTAACGGTAACGAATTATGCCAGACATGTCAAAATAAACCTGGACAGATGACGAGTATAATTTAATTACCATTTTTCCTTATTAACCTCTGGACATTCCGGAGGTTTTTTGATAGAATCAAGTCAACTTAAAATGGGAGGAATTTGGATGCCAGAAACTAAATGGCGCGATATTCTTGCTAAACAAGGTTATCCCTGGCAACCCTGTTTTCAGTGCGTTGACTGGAATCGTCCTGGGTGTAATTTAACAACTCAAGGCGGAGGATTTAATCGCTGCCCAACTTATCAGGCCTGGGCTTCACTATTGCAGATAGATGGGTTTAAGGAATCTGATTATAATTGCGAGGAGAAATCGCCAAATTATAAAGAACGCTACAAATTCAATTACTACCCAATTGACTGCAGGGTAATCAAACAACGTTTGATAGCGGCTTACCCTGAAGCTCAACCAGTTGAAGGTATAGCAGATGATATTGTTCATACACTTTGGATGATTGACATGATCCAATCGGAGAATAAACAGTTTGATAATCAAGGCAAGATTGATCTTTGGTTTGGCTGGATTCTAGCTAAAGCTCATTCGCTCAAATTAATTGATGGCAGTAACATACCTTACTTTTAGTGAATAAACCATTCTTAAAAATCGATCTCAAACCGAGTTAACCTCTGGACATTCCGGAGGTTTTTTGATACAATTCCAATATCAAGGGAGGTGCACCTATGAATAAAGACGCTCTGGACATGAAAGAAATCAGAAAATTTCTCGCCTTGCAGCAGTTTATTAAAAATCGAAAAGATATTACAGAGTATTTTGTGATGCTACGAGAAGGCTATAGCCTAATTCCTATTGATATTATTTATGCCAAAGACCATGCCGAAGCAGTTACGATACTAATGCACAGAAAAGATTTGTCATCGGAAGAGTTGAGAAAAAGATATGAACTTGTTTGTTTGCTTAAAGGTTCAACTGATAACTTTGTGTGTGTATTCGGTGATCCCGCATAAGTATTGGATGGCTAAACAGCTCCAGCTACTTACCGAGGGCGTCCATCACTGTTGTCTGACCGCCCCTGGCGAAAGCAAAGCCGGCAGCGCAAATGAGTTTCGAAACTGGATATCGGTCAGAACTGATATCACTCTAGTGGAACCTATGTTTCTCTAGGGTAAAACAAATCTTCGCAGGGTTAAAATGCATCCTATTTTTCTGCGAATTTAAGGGTAGTCCGTTCCAATAGCACGGTGACGCATGAACTGGGCCGTATCTACAACTTGGATATAGGTTCATATAACGATGGCTTCGAGGCTCCCTCCATCCAATGATTAAACCAACCTCCTGGACATTCCAGAGGTTTTTTGATACTTTAGAGACGTTATCTTGCTGGGGGAGGAACTTAACATGCAAGAAGAAAATATGCAACGAGAAATGACAGTTCAAGAACTTGCGAAAGATTTAGACGCCAGGATATTTAGAGTCATCAATGAGATATTGCATTTAAAACGAGTTTCCAAAGAGCCAAGGCAGCCCTGTTGTGATCTAATCACAAATAGAGACTTAATCTTGAAATTAGCCCATATAACTAATGCTCCTTGTTACTTCCTTGATGATTTTACCACGGCTGAATATGATTGCCAATTTCTAACAGCAATTGAAAAGGTTCAATATTTAAGTGTTTATGTTAAGCCGGATGAAAAAGATTTAGGCATGGAAATAAGATCTACAATTGATCGCAAAATTAATCTAGCCAATACTATCTATTGCGATTTGCTCCGTCTAGTATATCAAATCATTTGGCCAACATATCGGGCGGGAGATGTGGTAACATTAGATAAGTTTTTTCATCCTGGTATCGGCGGGTTAGAATTAAAGGTATTTGCCGTTACTGATACAACAGATGATCAATTAGTGACTTATTGCTGCCATAAATTTTTCTATCTTTTCAGAAAGAATAATGGTCGAAAAGAATATTTTTCAATTAGTGGAGAATGGGTGCCCTTTAAAAATATGCCGGAATTAAGTTTGGCATGTCCATTTAATCCTATTAATCTTGATTATGTTGGCCGGCGTTTTTGCTCCCATAAATCGAAGAACAAATTAATTTAAAACCATTGCTACATTTAGTCAGTCGTCTCGCTATACGCATTTAGACATATCACCTCTGGACTTCCCGGAGGTTTTTTATAACTGAATTTTTACTTCATCGCCCAGTTTAAGATTGTTATTCTTAATAAAACCGGCATTGACCTCGAGAACGTAATTTGTTTTTTGCAAGGGGGTGTATTGGGGAATATTTCCGGGAGTTTCTGGCAGGAGAGTAGTTATTTCCACTATTTTTGAATCTTCAATCCAAATAATATCAAGCGGAATGCGTGTATTTTTCATCCAAAAAGGGTGAATATCTGAATCAGGAAAAATAAAGAGCATTCCTTTATCTTTATCGAGATACTCGCGATCCATTAACCCACGTTCTCTTTTGGATGGCGTGGAGGCAATTTCTACAGCAATTTTTTTATTACCGATAATAATTTCCGCTTGTTTTTCCTTTTGTAATAGAAGCCAAGGGATCAGCAAGGCTAAAATAATAACAATGCCTATTAAAAGAATTTTTTTCATATTTAAAGTATATCAAATATTGAAATCTTAGCGAACCTATGGTAAGATAAATTTGTAAATAAAATATAGCTGGTTGAAACACATTGAACAATTTGTATTATGCTTGGGCGATTAGCTCAGTTGATAGGGCACGTTATTGAAAATTTATAAAGTGGGCGGTTAGCTCAGTTGGTAGAGCACGTCACTGATAATGACGGGGTCATTGGTTCGAGTCCAATACCGCCCACTTTGTAAATTTGGCTATGTTAATGACGAGGTCAATGCTGACTCGGCGGTTACGCCTAGTCGAGTCCATTATCGCCCAAATATAATATAAATATTTAGAGAAATACTTTAAGGAGGAAGTTGACTATTTTACCTCATTTTTTAGTTGGTTCCGCACTCGGTATAGTAACCGGTACACCTTTAATGGCCTTTGTATCCGGCTTTTTTTCGCATTTTGTTCTCGATTTAATTCCTCATCTTGACTCAGGTACTTTTAAAGAAGATAGAGAGAGTGTTGAAGACTGGCCAATATGGTTATACTTGGTTGTGATAGCAGAATTTATTCTGACTGCCATTATAGTTTATTTTATTGGTTTTAAAAGAGGGGATTGGTCATTGCTTTTATGGGGAGGTTTGGGTGGAATTGCGGTAGATGTTTTTGCTAATTTTCCGATTGCTAAAGTTTCAACTTGGCCGTTTTTTAAACAATTCTATTATATTAACCATAAATATAATTCAAATATCTCGCCAAAACAATGGTTGGTGGGGCTAATTAACCAATTAATCGTAGTAGGAGGGGCATTATGGTTCTTGCTAAGCTATTAACGTTTTTATCTTCAATTATTATTGGGGTAACAATTATTCGTAATCGCGAGCAGATTGTAAAAATGGTTGGTAAAGCTGAGTGGGCAGAGCGCTATCTTGGAGCGGGTGGTACCTACACAATGTGGATATTAATTGCTCTTGGAATTATTTTTTTGGCTTTAAGCTGGATGATCGGCACGCCATTTGATAATGCTGTTGTCCCAGTAGAATAGTTAATGAATACAGAAACTCCCACAGGGGGTCATCCTGAACTTGTTTCAGGATCTCAACCTTAATGGGAACATTTAAAGGGTTAAAATTACTTTATCGATTCGCGTAATAGCTAGTTGATTTATTTCTGAATTTGTGATATATTGGCAATTGATGAATAACCGTGGGCCTGTAGCTTCCCACTTCGCTTTCGCTTTGCTCAAGCTTCGAGGGACAAGATGCTTAAATAAACAACTTTCTTGCCCAGCGTAGCTTTAGTGAAAACTAAAATGTAATTGTGGGCCTGTAGCTCAGTGGTAGAGCAACTCCTTTGCAAGGAGAAGGTCGGAGGTTCAAATCCTCTCAGGTCCAAAAATAGCCTAAACTTTAGCTTGTAATTATTTTATAATCTAGGGTTTGGGCTTTTTTGTAACTTTTAACATTGTTTTTAAAGGTTAGATGGTTTAAACTTAAATAGAGGAATGGATGTTCTACTAATGAGGAGGGGAAATGGCAAATCAGGATCTGATCAAATATATTCTCGAGCAGAATGCACAGGGGATTGAGCCGGATACAATTAAACGAAGTTTGGTTGCAAATGGCTGGTCAAATCAAGATATTGATGAAGCGTTTGCGGCGGCAAATTTGGATTCTGCTGTTGGAACTGTAGAGGCAAACAATAATTCAGCGACTAATTCGTCAAAAAAATTGGTATTTATCGCAATTGCTGCAATAATTCTAATTGCAAGCGGAGTTTTTGCCTTTATATTTTTTGCTTCGCCTCAGAAAACTTTGGCAAAAGCAATTCTAAAGACAAAAGCAATTAAGTCGTTCAGCTACAGTGGTGAAATAAAAGGAGAGATGAGCGTACCAGATTATCAATCATTTCTAAGTCTGCTTACTACAAGTGCGCCATTAGCTGACCTTCCCGTTGAATCTAAAATGGTTGCCGGTACAAGCGATTATTCTTTGGTGCAGGAGAAAAAACCCGATCCAACTCAGAAATTTATGGTCAAATTTGATGGCGATTCCGACTACAATGACCCTGCTAAAGCAAAGGCGCAATTAAAGCTTGCTATTGAATCTAATGATTTTACTGGTGAAGCGATAGTTATAGACACTCGTCAGGTTGATGGTAAATATTATTTTAAACCAAATAATCTCCCAAAGATAATGGGAGAAAGTCTTGATCAGTTTAAAGATCAGTGGGTAGTGATTGATCCTAAAGAATTTACTAAAGATGAGGCAGTAAAAGAAAATAAAGCGAGTCCAAATCTTTTGGATGTTTTAGTAAAAAATAATTTTATCAAAATCTCTAAAACGCTTAAGAGTGAGAAACTTGATAATGTCGATACCTATCGTTACGCTGTTAATATCAATAAGAAAAATCTGGCTCTTTATATAGTTGAAGCATCTAAGCTGTACAATGATACTTCCGGGTTAACTGAATTATCAGAAATAGAAAAATCTTTAGAAGAGATCAGTTTTAGTGACGGTCAGGTTTGGATAGGAAAAAAGGATGGTTATTTTAGAAAAATTCAGCTTACAATTAACTATTTGCCTAAAGATCGATCAGCTGGGAGTGGAAAAATTAATATAAGCGCGAATTTAACTAAAATCAATCAGCCGGTTAATATTGAAACTCCCAGCAGTGCTAAATCATATACTGACTTGATGGACGAGATTTATTCTGGTCAAATTGGTTTAGCTGGCGGCGGTGATGATTCCGATAAGGACGGCTTGGTTGATGAAATGGAAAGAATATACGGGACTTCGACGTATGATGACGATTCGGATGATGATGGTTTTAAAGATGGCGACGAAGTCAAAAATGGTTATAATCCACTTGGTCCAGGAAAACTTGAGAGCTAGCTAAGTCTTGACAAGATTGAAATATATCGGAAATAAAGTTATTTTTATGGTAAGATAAGGCTCCGGATTAGCCGGATGACGGTCGACCTTATCCTTAATAAAAAAGAAAAGGAATTAATATGGTATTTTCAGATTGGTTAACAGCAATTGATAACGCTTGGTTTGATATAATCCGCCGCTTTATTGAGTTTATTCCCAATTTAATCGGTGCGATTATTATTCTTGTTTTAGGATGGGTGATCGGAGCTTTAGTTGCTCTAGTTCTTGATCGTGGTTTCAGAATCATCGGTCTTCAAACTTTGTTTGAAAAGGCGAGAATTGAGGATACGCTTAAAAAAGCTAATATCGAGCAAGACACAACTGCTTTGCTTTCTTCTGTTGCAAAATGGATCATTTATTTGGTTTCCTTTGTTGCAGCAGCAAATATCCTGAAACTTACTGAAGTTGCTTCGTTTTTAGACCGAATCCTTCTTTATATCCCTTCTGTAATTGCAGCGACCGCCATTCTTTTGATTGGTATAGTTTTTGCGAGTTTCTTGAGTCGAGTGATTAAGGCAAGTGTTAAAGCTTCCGGTCTTCATTCAGCCGAACTTTTGGCAACAATTGTTCGTTATGCGATTGTGATTTTTACGTTTATGGCTGCTTTAGTTCAGCTTGGTATTGCTGAAGCTCTAATTCAGACATTAGTGGTTGGTATAGTAGCCTTCTTGGCTATTGCAGGTGGTTTATCTTTCGGTTTGGGTGGAAAAGATGCGGCTCAGGAATGGATTGAAAAGCTTAAAAAAGAAATCAAGTCCTAAATGGCAGAAAAATCCCGTTAAGCGGGATTTTTCTGTTCAAGGGGGAATCGGACTTGACAAAATATCTAAGATATTGTAATAATAAATTAAGTAGTATTTTAGTTTAAAAGTAAGTTTCAAGTTAAGCCAAAATATAGGTTTATTTAAGACTTGACAAATATATTTGTTGTGTTATTATAAGTCTAGGAAAAGGTTTGACAAATATGCTAACTTTAGATAAATTAAGAGGGGGAAGCGACTAATAAATGTAGTAACTAAGTTACGAGTTTTGGTCGCGGCTCGGACGCGATTTTTTGTTCCTTAATTACTTATCGTTTATCGCTTGCAGCAAATAATATATTTGCTCCATACGATAAGCTATAAGCAGCAGGCTTAATGCAGTAATTTAACAAGTTAATATAGTTGATAACAATTTCGAGTATTGTTATCGGCTAATGTATAGATTTTAGTGTCTTGGTAGTTGTCCATCTCAGAAAGATTTCAAAAAGAGCATATGGAGGATGCCTTGGCACGGAAGACCGATGAAGGACGCAGTAGGCGTGCGAAACGCTTCGGGGAGGAGCCAAACATCCTTTGATCCGAAGATATCCGAATGGGGAAACCCCGTCACTGAAGAAGTGATGATCCAGCATCAATCCCTCAGTACAACACGAACCATCCAGATCCAATTAAAATTATAGGGATCTCATAAAGTGGTACCTAATCCGTGTTGTGCCTGGGGATAGATGCTGGAAGGGCACCTGGGGAACTGAAACATCTTAGTACCCAGAGGAAAAGAAAACAATACTCACTCTTAAAGTGAGATATGAAGTAAATGCTTGCATAATCAGACTGTAATTTATTTTACATTTTGATTTTTGCTATCCGCATTTACTTCGTATGTGATTCCCCTAGTAGCGGCGAGCGAAAAGGGATCAGCCTGGTTATTGTATAGTTAGATTTACTAGTCAAATGAGCCTGGAAAGGACGACCATAGAGGGTAAAAGTCCCGTAGACGAAAGAAATTTAACTCAATGCACTAACTTCTCCTTGGACTTTATGTCCGAGGGGAAAGTACCACTAGACACGTGTAACCTAGTGGGAATATGGGAGGATCATCTTCCAAGGCTAAATATCTTCCGTGACCGATAGTGAACTAGTACCGTGAGGGAAAGGTGAAAAGTACCCCTAATTGGGGAGTGAAATAGTACCTGAAACCATATGCTTACAAGGAGTCGGAGCCCGCCGCAAGGCGAGGTGACGGCGTGCCTATTGAAGAATGAACCAACGAGTTAGCTGGCAGTAGCAAGGTTAATCCGCTAATCGCGGAGAAGCCGTAGGGAAACCGAGTGTTAATAGCGCGAATTAGTTGCTGTCACTAAACCCGAAACCGGGTGATCTATCCATGGGCAGGGTGAAGCTCCACGAAAGTGGAGTGGAGGCCCGAACCCAACAGCGTTGCAAAACTGTGGGATGACCTGTGGATAGAGGTAAAATGCTAATCGAACCCGGAAATAGCTGGTTCTCCCCGAAATATATTTAGGTATAGCGGTTTATCGCAACTTTGGAGGTAGAGCACTGGATGGTTTGTTTCGGCGCAAGCCGGAACGGCCAATCAAACTCCGAATTCCGAAGGTTAAAGGATAAACCAGTCAGACTGTGGGGGCTAAGCTTCACAGTCGAAAGGAAAACAGTCCAGACCGCCATCTAAGGTCCCAAAGTATTACTTAAGTGGAAAAGGATGTGATAGTTCTCAAACAACTAGGAGGTTGGCTTAGAAGCAGCCATCCTTTAAAGAAAGCGTAACAGCTCACTAGTCAAGAATTATTGCGCCGAAAATTTAACGGGGCTTAAAGTAGTCACCGAAGATGCGGAAGTTGTGCGCAGCACAACAGTTGTTAGTGTATAGTGGCTAGTGATTAGTAATTTAAAGAACTAATCGCTAAATCCTAAAAACTAATCACTGTCGCGCTGTGCGCGACTTGGTAGGGGAGCGTTCTTTGCTGGTTGAAGGTGAACCGTGAGGTTTGCTGGACGGCAAAGAAGTGCGAATGTTGGTATGAGTAACGAATCAGGCCGATGAGAAATCGGCCCACCAAATATCCGAGGTTTCCCCCGCAACGATAATCGGCGGGGGGTTAGTCGGGCCTAAGCTAAGAGCGATGGACACGGCGTTGATATTCGTCGACTTTTATAAGACTATGTTAACATGACGCAGGCTAGAGGTTTGTATGCGCGTATGGTTGCAATTACAAGCTGACGGACTGACCAGAAAAGTGTTAACCCACTACTTATAGAACCCGTACCGCAAACCGACGCAGGTGGATGGGTGGAGAACACCAAGGTGATCGAGCTAACTTTCCCAAAGGAACTCGGCAAAAAAACGGGCGTAACTTAGGGATATGCCCTGCCTAACTGTGCGTAGCACAAGCGAGTTCAATTATGGAAAGTTAAAAAGTCTATAAAGTGTAGTAGCTATTTTTAGCTGAACAATTTTATAGATCTATAACTTCAAATTGATTGACTTTCTTGCGCTATGCGCAGAAGGCTGCAACCAACGTATTTCAGGCGACTGTTTACCAAAAACTTAGGCTCCTGCGAACCCATTTGGGGATGTATAGGAGCTGATGCCTGCCCAGTGCTAGTAGGTTACGGGGAGGAGTGATCTTCATCGCAAGATGGGGTGAGCCCTGAACTTAAGCCCTAGTAAACGGCAGCGGTAACTATAACCGTTCTAAGGTAGCGAAATTCCTTGTCGGGTAAGTTCCGACCCGCACGAATGGCATAACGGTCTGAAAACTGTCTCTGGGAAGGGCTCGGTGAAATTGCAATACCGGTAAAGATGCCGGTTACTCGCAGCAAGACGGAAAGACCCCGTGAAGCTTTACTATAGCTTGATATTGAATCAAGATTTTGACTGTAGAGAGTAGGTGGGAGTCCCGATTTATCGGGACGCAAGTGTAACACCACCCTGTTAAGGTTTTGGTTCTAACCCTCTAAAAGAAGGGACAGTGTCAGGTGGGTAGTTTAACTGGGGCGGTTGACTCCTAAATTGTAACGGAGTCGTTCAAAGGTTGGCTTGTCCCGGATGGAAACCGGGATGAAAGTGCAAACGCATAAGCCAGCTTGACTGCAAGGGAAACACCCCGCGCAGATGCGAAAGCAGGAGTTAGTGATCCTCTGGCACAGTATGAAATTGGCCAGAGCTCAACGGATAAAAGCTACTCCGGGGATAACAGGCTGATCGCGCCCAATAGTCCACATAGACGGCGCGGTTTGGCACCTCGATGTCGGCTCATCCTATCCTGGGGCGGTAGTACGTCCCAAGGGTTTGGCTGTTCGCCAATTAAAAGGGTACGCGAGCTGGGTTCAGAACGTCGTAAGACAGTTCGGTCCTAATCTGCTGTGAGCGTTGAAACTTGAGAGGATCTTGACCTAGTACGAGAGGACCGGTCAGGACGAACCTCTGGTGTACCAGTTGTTCTACCAAGGGCAATGCTGGGTAGCTATGTTCGGTCGGGATAACCGCTGAAAGCATATAAGCGGGAAGCCCACCTCAAGATAAGGTTTCGCTATAGACTCCCGGAAGACCACCGGGTTGATAGGCTCTAGGTGTAAGCATCGTAAGATGTTCAGCCGAGGAGTACTAATTTGTCAAGAAAAAATTCTGACAATGGACAACGACCAAGAAACTAAAAAATCTATACTTAAAATATTAAATATGAATATTGTGCTGGTGTTAATAGCGGTGGGGTCACACCTCTTCCCATTCCGAACAGAGAAGTTAAGCTCACCAGTGTCGATGATACTAGAGACGAAAGTCCCGTGGAAAGTAGAGCGACGCCAGCACAATGTTCATATTTTTTTTATTGACACCCCGGATATTTTTAGGTAAAATAGTATTATCTTATCTGGAGGTAAGTTTTATGGCGATTGACCGGCAGAATGATAACAATACTTTTGAGAATGTTGTTCAAGTTTTAAACTTGATCTGGCCAGTAATACGTCATAGGAGAAAGAATCATAACTACCGCTTAAATAATCTTATTTATGAAATTACTGATTTTTCCTGCACCGAAACAGGTGCGAATAGGCGGTTAATAATTAAAACTGATCAAGCTATTCCTAGAGATTTGATAGTTATCAATTTCAAGGAATCTAACGATTGTATTGAGCTCATACGATCAATCGTTATGGCCCCATTCAGACTTATTGATATCCATTACCCAGATGATGATGTTTCAAATTTTCAGTTCTGGAAAACTCTACGTCGTCTTGCGCCAAAATCGATTCGCGACCAAATCTAATAACTTTCATTACTCGAATAAAGAGTCTGCCCGCCAATGCTTTGCACAAGCAATGTAAGCGGGTATTTTTAATCTCCACATCTACTCCAACTTGATATCTATTGTAATTCAAGCTCATTAAAAATGTTTTTTTACCCAATTTTTTCTTTCTTTATTTGTCTTTTTATTCGCGGCCGCGCATAAAAAGACAATGTGATATAATAAATATATGAAAAAAGGAAAAATTGCTCAAAAAGCAAAGAAAAAATTGATTAAAAGAAGATTTCGTTTAGGAGAAAATGAGAAGGAAATTATTAAGATGATTGGTCTTGGTGGTTTGGTATTGGCTTCTTTAGCTCTTCCAAATTTACCAGTTGCATTTAGACCTCTTATTGATCGGCGTGGTCAGGGCGGGATGGGAGAATTATTAAATAAGTTAATAGATAAAAAGGTGATTAATCTTGGTGGCGAGGAAATAACTCTAACAAGTAAGGGTAAAAAGCTTTTAAAAGAAATTCAGTTTCATCAAATTACGATTCCTAAACCCAAAAAATGGGATGGAATATGGTGGTTGGTTTCTTACGATATTCCAGAAGTACAAAATCGAGATCGCGATAATTTTAGGATGACGCTGAAACGTTGGGAATTTATTGAAGTACAAGCCAGCCTTTGGGTTTATCCATTTGAGTGTCGTGAAGAGGTGGCTATAGCTGCCAGTTTCTTTAATGTCGAACCATATGTGATAGTGATGTCAACCGACATTCTTCCGAAAGAAGAATCAATCCGACTATATTTCAATCTTTAATCATATTAGTTACTATAGTTAAAACGCTTTTCTAAAATATTTTTGTCTTTTTATGCGCGGCCGCGGATAAAAAGACAGATAGAGAAAAGTATGGGGGGGGAATATAGGATCTTTTAAATTTTAATAATTGAGATGTTAAAGTTAGCTCTTATCTATGCTAAAATAATCTTATGCGTATAATTGCTGATTTTCATATTCATTCAAAGTTCTCACGGGCGGTTTCCAAAAATATGGATTTACCGCATATTTATGAATGGGCCAAATATAAGGGGATTAATCTTATTGGAACGGCTGATTTTACTCATCCCGTTTGGTTTCGAGAAATTCAAAATAATCTCATTGAGGATGGAAGCGGTTTTTTAAGATTTACTCAAGAACAGTTATCAGATAGTCATATTGAACTTGTTTCAGTATCTCAAGAAAGATCCCGAAACGAGTTCGGGATGACGAATCCAACTCATGAATTTCGTTTTGTTCTAACTACTGAAATCTCTACTATATATAAGCAGGGAGAGAAGGTTCGCAAGGTTCATACTATTATTGTTGCGCCAAACCTCAAAACTGTTGCTAAGATTAATATAGAACTTGGTAAAATTGGTAATCTAAAAGCTGATGGTCGGCCAATTCTAGGAATGTCGGTAAGAGATTTAGCTAAACTGGTTTTAGATATTAACCCCGAGTGTTTAGTTATCCCTGCGCACGCCTGGACCCCCTGGTTTAGTATCTTTGGTTCAAAATCGGGTTTCGATACGATTGAAGAGTGCTTTGGTGATATGGCGCCTCATATCCATGCGATTGAAACTGGTTTATCGAGCGATCCGGAAATGAATTGGCAATTATCTAATCTAGATAAAATTACGCTTCTTTCCAATTCCGATGCACATAGTCCAGCCAACCTTGGTCGTGAGGCTAATGTTTTTGAAATTGATGAGGACAAATTTAATTATCAAGAAATTGCTGACATTATTAAAACTAAAGATAAAAAGAGGTTTCCATATACTATCGAATTTTATCCGGAAGAAGGTAAATATCATTTTGATGGCGATGCCAGTTGCAAGCAATCAATTGACCCGACAAAAACTCTTGTAAAACCGGGCGAAAAATCCATTTGCGGCGGTAGTATTACTATCGGCGTTTTGCATCGTGTCGAAGAATTAGCAGATCGTCAATTTGGTTTTAAGCCTAAAAACGTTCCAGGCTCTAAACATATTGTGCCACTACGAGAAATTATTAGTTCCGCCTATGGCGTGGGTGTGCAAAGTAAACGTGTAAATTTGGAATATATGAATTTAGTTCAAAACGTGGCCTCAGAATTCGAGCTTCTTCTAGATATTGGTATTGATGTTCTCAAAAAGAAAATAAATCCTCAGATTGCCGAAGGAATTCAAAATGTTCGTACCGGCAATATCTATATTGAACCAGGTTATGACGGTATTTTTGGCAAAGTTGAGGTTTTTAAAAACAAAGAACTAGCCAAGGCCAAGCAGAAAAAGTTGTTCTAATTTTTTTGTTTTTTTGCTAATTGTGCAATAATAAATATATAAGTAAGAAACTAAGCGAGGGAAAAATGAAACAAGAAAACAACAACATTCTAAAGTGGCTACTAGCCATCTTGATCACAGTCGTAATTATCACTGGCGGGATTTGGGTTTATCTAAGTTATGCCTCTAAATCACAAACAGCAGGAAACAACCAACAAGCAAACATTCCAGTAAACACAGTGGTTGCTGATTGGAAGACGTATGAGAATAAGGACTTAGGGTTTAGTTTTAAGTACCCTTCAAAATGGTTGGTTGAAAAAAAACAATTTACTGGTGATTTAGTTGAGTATTTATCGGTCATGGTTCCGACTAGTGGAAATTTGATTGATAGAAATGATCCAAAATCTAAAATAAGCTTGGCAAGCGAATTAATTGGTATCCGTGTTAGAACTAATGATGGTTGGGGAAAAGACGGTATAAAATCCGGAGAAACTGTTTTAAATAAAACCGATAAATTCGTAATAAGCTACTTAATTATCACTGGACATACTGGCACTAGTGCTAAAGAAATATATAACGAAACCATTCCTGCATTATTAGCTTCTTTTAAGTTCTCTGGTTCTACCACTTCCACCTCCGACTGGAAAACGTATGAGAATAAGGATTATGGGTTTAGTTTTGAATATCCAAGCGATTGGGAAGTAAATAATATTAATATTAATATTAAAACTAATGAATTGCTTTTTATTGGTATGAGAAAGATTGGTGAAAAGAACGATTATTATGCCACTTTAATAATAAAAAAGGGTGATGTCGATACGATTGTGAAGGAGATTAACAAGATAGAAAATGCTAGTGGTAATAGTATGTATGAAGGTATAAAGAATAGTACTGTTGGTGGGCAGTATGCTAGCGAGATGTATTTTACTAATAAAACTAATAACAATATAAAATCAATTATCACATTGATACAGAGGGGTGAGAACGTTTTTGAAATTAGTATGGGCCAAAATTCATCTGATAATAATATCAATAATGTGATTTCTAAGATAAAAGAAAGTCTAAAGATTGATTAAAGTAATTTAAGCGCTAACTAAAAAACAGCTCCTTTGCCGGGGCTGTTTTTGGTTTAGATGAGTGGTTTATCAAAAAAGCCTACTAATATAGAGCTCACATTGTAAAAATCCGTTACTGTGTTCGCTCTAGAAGATTCACATTCTAAATTTAAGTGCGTTTTAGGAATGTGATATCTATAATAAGCTATTTCTGGTATAATATAGTAAACAAGAAATGAACTCTTGCACTATTTGCATTTAATTTGCAAATGTGCAATATTTTAATTAAGTGAAATAATGATTACTAGAGAATACCTAAAAAAATGAAAAAAGAATTTAAGGATTTAAGAATCGTGGTAATTGGCGGGGGAACGGGGCTTTCCAATTTAATTCGTGGGCTCAAAAATGAAACCGAGCATATTTCGGCGATTGTTGATATGAGCGACGATGGCCGTTCAACCGGTAAATTACGTCGTGATTTTAATGTTTTGGCACCGGGAGATATTCGAAACTGTATTGTCGCTTTGGCTGACGAGGAAGAGGTGTATCATAAGGTTTTTGCGTACCGTTTTCCGCATGGCCGAGGTCTAAAGGGACACAATTTGGGAAATTTAATTTTGCTTGCTCTTGAAGACATTACCGGGAGTTTTAAAAAAGCGGTTAAAGAAATTTCACGCATTCTTAATATTAAAGGACAGGTTTTACCTTCAACTTACGACGATGTAATTATTTCCGCTAAACTTGCCAATAGCCGCACAATTTGGGGTCAATCTTCAATTGCGGTGGCAGGGCATCGTTCACCCATTCGTGAAGTTAAACTCCATCCTGAGTCAGCTAAAGCTAATCCGGACGCGATTCGTGCGATTGAAAAGGCAGATGTAATTTTAATTGGACCAGGTAGTCTCTATTCAAGCATTATCCCCAATTTTTTATTAAGCGATATTACCAATGCGGTGGCCAAATCAAAAGCTAAAAAATTATATATTTGCAATGTCTCGACCGAGCGTGGTGAAACAGAAAATTATTCGGTTGAGGATCATATTAAAACTCTTGTTCGGCATTCAAATCAAAAATTATTTGATACCGTTTTAGTTAATAATAACATTGTCTTAAAAACGAGCGGCAAACGTCTTGGTGAAGTTAAAAATATTACTACTGATAAGAGAAGTGTTGATAATTATAAAGTCATTGCGGCGGATTTGATTGATGACGCTAATCCACTGTATCATAGTAGTGAGAAGCTGGTAAAAAATCTGTTACAAATATTACAATAATTCAGAGTCTTTAATTGGGTATAGTTAGGAGCTATTGTGCCAGAACTTCCTGAAGTTGAAACAATAAGGCGGGGTTTGTCAAAACGATTAGTCGGGCGAACAATTAGAAATATTGAAGTTCGAAATGTCCGATCATTTCAGGGTGAGGTAAAAGACGTAATTGGCGCAAATGTTTCTGATATTGAACGTCGAGCTAAGGTCATTCGAATTAAACTGTCAAACGGTTTAAATTTATTATTTCATTTAAAAATGACCGGGCAACTTATATATCGGCAATCCGCAATCGGCAATCCGCAATCCGAACAAAAGCGGACAGCGAAAAGCGGACAGCTAATTGGCAATTTTGCCGGCGGTCACCCCGATCATGAATGGCATGCAGAACTCCCAACCAAGCACACGCATATTATTTTTACCTTCGATGATGGTTCGCATTTATATTTTAATGATCTTCGAAAATTTGGTTGGTGCAAGGTTTTAACTGCTGACCAAATTGATGATATCTTGGTTGATTATGGACTCGAGCCTTTTTCAGATGATTTCACAGCCGAATATATGATTCAAAAGGCTAAAAAAATTCCTAATCGGACTATAAAACAGTTTCTGATGGATCAGGAAATTATTGCTGGGGTTGGTAATATTTACGCTGATGAAGCCTTGTTTGACGCACGAATCTTGCCCACAAGAAAGGTGAAAGATATAATACTATCGGAATGGCAAAAGGTTCATGACAGCGTGCTTAAAGTTTTAGACATGGGAATCAAATATGGTGGTACTACCGATTCAGATTATGTTAATTCTGAGGGTAAAAAAGGTGGGATGCAAGATCATCTAAAAGTTTATCACAAAACTGGCGAAAAATGTTCAGGTGGCTGTGGGGGTGTAGTCAAAAGAATGACAATCGGCGGTAGAGGAACGCATTATTGTGAAAGCTGTCAAAAATAATCAAAATTTGCAACTTTATTAAATTTATAATATTTTATATCTATATCATATCTGCGGCAGATAACTGTCGGAAATGTCGGTTAAGTTGAAAGATGGTAAGAAGAAGGATCCGTTTAAAAAGGGGAAACCTCCTGAGGGTTGCATTTATCGCATGAGCAAAAAACACAACAAACCAAATTCCTAACCAACTCCCGAGACATCTCGGGATTTTTAATTGCCAGGAAACCCCGCATGTAAGCGGGCGTCGTGAGGAATTTTAGCCCGCTGAAATGCGGGGATGAATGGCTTCCGCTTTTACCATATCTGGGGAGATATGGTAAACTTAACTCATGAAAATTAGAAATCTATGCCACTCATGCTATCAGCATCAATATCATGTTGTTTGGGGAACAAAGTATCGAAGAAAATATCTCAAAGATTATGTTAAATTTGAGTTAGAGAAAAACTTTAAAGAAATCGTTAAAGAATATCCCACATTGGAGATTGTTGCGCTTAATACTAACCAAGACCATGTTCACCTTCAAATCGAGATATCACCTGATCTTTCCGTTGCTGCTGTCATTAGGATCTTAAAATCAAGATCTAGCTTTACCTTGAAGAAAAAGTTTAAGTTTATTCGAGAGATGTACCTAGACAGCAGCATTTGGAGTGTGGGATATTTCTCTTCAACAATTGGACTAAATGAGAAACAGATCTTGAAATATATCGAGTGGCAAGGTAAAAAAGATACTCCAGAGCAGCTCAGTCTCTAATTTTCATGAGCGTCTCCAAAGAAACCCCGCCCGAAGCGAAGCGGAGTGCGGGGAGTATCATTTGACAATACATTCATTTGTATGCTATAATTTAACCAATGAATCACTTACATACTAACAATTGGTTTTTTGGTTTTTATTTTACCCGGGCAAAGGCCGGTCTTTTAGCATGAAGTAGTTAGATTCATTTTGCTAAAGTAGAAACCGGCCTAAAGCCGGCTTTTTTGTTTTTGTGCGACCTTGTATCTTTCTAATGGTATGGGGCGGCAACTTGAGCAAAAGGGAGTGTGAACATGGATTATCAGACATTGACTGTTAATGGTTGGAACTTTTCTATCCACAATAAAACTAGATTTTTTTCTCAAGATTTAGTTAGACAAGGGTTAGGATATGTGAATCGTTGGACTGAAATCTTTCCAAGCGAAGGAACATGGGTTAATAATTGCTATCATATTCCATCGCTAATAATACGTTTGGACTGCGTAGTTGATAATGAAGGTCGGTTGATGATCTACGAACTTGAAGATCGTCCAGCTGGCGCCGGACTTTCAAATCTAATAAATCCAGAGTTTGCTAAACTTCTAGCGGATGTTCGACAAAGTTGGCCTAAATTTACGGTTTTGACATCAGAGCAGCGTAAAGGAAATGACGATATCCTTTGGTTAAATGTAGAACAGTATAATGAGTCATCGTTAGTACTTGTGCGTGCTGAACCAGATGATATTAGATATCATCATTTAGTTCCGCGATCAGTTTCCACGGTAAAGACAGAAGGTGATAAAGGCTATGGTGTTGTTCTTGGACTTTGGCGGGAAGTAACGCTTGACAATCTACCAGACAAAACCCAATCGTTTGTTATTAAACCATTGCAAGGCACAAGAGCGCAAGACGTTTTATTCTGGGTGCCATACTTGAAAGATTACCCTGGTACTGTTACTTGGACTAAAATTCAGAAAACTTTGTCCAAACATGGCAAAATGTATTGTCAACCGTTTATTTTGCCGATGCAAACGAATATACCAGACTTTCCCTATATGATCTATCGTGTGTTCTTTGTCTATGATATCGCGCTTAACCAGTGGCAATGTCTAGGGGGTTGCTGGGTTGCAAGAAACAACCTCAAGATTCATGGAGCTACTGATTCCTTGATTGGTCCGTTGACTGTTTTTTAGCAGGTGGGAGGCAAACTTCCCACCTTTTTAATCTTTACAATTAAAAAATTAATCATAAAATAAATGTATGATTGAAATATTAAAAAATTTAATTACAATTCCTTCCATTAGTGGCGATCATGAAAAATCAGCTAAGCTTTTTGAATACATAAAAAAAGAATTACTTGGACTTGATTTATTTTTTACCGATTGCAATAGCAATAATTTTAAGTCACTCCTAATAACAACCAAAGAGACTAAAAGTCCGACTATATGGTTAGTTGCTCATATAGATGTAGTTCCTGGTAAAGAGGATCTTTTCAAGGCTAAAGTTATCGACAATAAGCTTTATGGTCGGGGAGCTTATGATATGAAATTTGCGGCCGCAGCTTATATTGCTACTTTTAAAGAGCTCGGTCAAAAAGTTAAAGATCTTAATGTTGGTATAATGTTTACATCAGACGAAGAAGTTGCTGGTTATGATGGAGTGGGTTATATTCTAAAACAAGGCTATAGTAGTGATATCGCATTTTTACCAGACGGTGGGACTGAGTGGAAGTTTGAAAAAATGAGCAAAGGTGTGTTTCAATATAGAGTCATTAGTTATGGGGCATCCGCTCATTCTTCTCGCCCGTGGCAAGGGAAAAACGCTATTATGCAATTAAGTGCTTTTTTAACTAAACTAGAAAAAAATTTTCCCAAAGAGCCGTGTGGTGATGAAAACCATGTTCATAATTCTATCAACACCGGAATGATTATAGGTGGTAAAGCAGTTAATCAAATTCCGGATATTGCTGAGGCAACTATTGATATTAGGTTTTTGCCTATGTGGAGTGAAGAAAAAATTGTGGCAATGCTTGAAAAAGCTAAGCCGAAAGACGCTGATATTATATTTGAAAGAATAGATTTTGTTAGTAGTTTTAGTACTAATATCGATAATAAATATCTGGCAACATTTTATGAAATCGCTAAAGAAAAGTATGGTATTTTACAAGAAGCAATTATTTCTCATGGCTCATCTGATGCTAGGTTTTTTGGTGAAAAAAATATTCCAGTAATTTTGACTCGTCCAATAGGTGGTGGTCATCATAGTGACGAAGAATGGATTAGTGTTAGTGATCTTGAACGATTTAAAGAAGTTTTAAAAATTTTTATTCAAAAAATCTAAATAACTCAAAGATTGGTATTAATTCTTTATAATTAGATTTATTTGACAAAAAATAAATATTAGCTTATTATTAAATCAATGAAAAATATTTATTCTAACAACCTTCTGCTAGTCGTCCTACCACTTACCACTCACACGAGGCGGCGCGTTTAGATAAGTATTAATTCATAAAAGAAAGTTTAAAAATAGCCGCCGAAAGGCGGAATTTGCGTTTAAATATGGTTTCCGAATAGTGTTTGTAAATCTTATAGATATCTTCGGGGATCAACGGATGAGGCCACGATTTATGGTGGAAAAGGAGTTGGGTCCAAAAGGATCGGCCAAAAGCTGATCTGAGTCAGTCGGTAATCCTTGTGCCTGGTAATCAATCCGGCAAGAAAGCCTCCCCGACCAAAAATTAATGATGCTTAAGCATCTGCACCTTGAATTGAAAGGAGAAGTCTAATGCTCAGTAATCCGAGTTATATCCCTTTTTCTGTTGAGCAGATCATCAAGGATAGTGCTAGTCAAGATGTTTCTTTGAAAGTAATTAATCTGTTAAATCAATATTCAGATTTAGATAAGCATTATAGGCCTCCTATCGATCCAATTGAGTTATCTAAAGCCGTAACTGATGGGTTTAACAGTATCATCAAATTTTATCGTAACCACAGTCAAATGTCTATACTGGCATGCAAACATGAGTTGATTCTTCGTTTGATTGAAGAAGGTTTAGATAAAAACAGAGGCAAGCTGACTCCTGAGGTATTGAGAGATATACTTGTTGAAGCCAGGAAAACAGAACTACCGGCACCCACTATACCTGCTCATTCTGACACCGAGATAACAATTCCTTTTTAGGGGCATTTATCAAATGCCTCTTTTTTAATTCAACGGACCAGGGGGTGGGCCGTTGAAAGAAGAGGGTTTAATTAATGCCTAATTTATGGTAAAATAAGGTTGAAAAGTAATTAGTAACTAGGCTCTATGGAGGTTATATGCAACAATACACGGCAGTTATTTTAGCAGCTGGTAAAGGTACTCGAATGAATGAGGGGTTAGCAAGCCCAATTCCTAAAGTAATGTTTGAACTTAACAACGAACCGATTATTCGTCATAGTGTGAGAAACGTACAAGAGACTGGAATTGAAAGAGTTGTGCTGGTGGTGGGTTATAAAAAAGAAATGGTTCAAGACTATTTCGGTTCAGAGGTTGAATATGCTGTCCAAGAAGAACAATTGGGGACTGGGCACGCGGTGATGATGGCTAGACAGCTCCTAGAGAATAATGCCGAATCGATGTTAGTTTTTTATGGTGACTGCCCGCTTTATAAGCCAGAAACTATTAAAAAGCTGATTGAATTTTACGAAAATCCGCCAGCTGGCGGAAAGCCCGCTATTGCAATGCTTACTACAATTTCCGATGATCCAACCGGCTATGGTCGGGTTTTCCGCGATCAAAACGGCGATGTCACAGAAATTATTGAACACAAAGATTGCAACGAAGAGCAATTGAAGAATAAAGAATGGAATCCTGGTTTTTATATTTTTAGCAATAATTGGTTTTGGCAGAATATCGACAAACTTTCAAATAAAAATGCTCAAGGTGAATACTATTTGACCGATATGATTGCGCTCGCCAAAGAGCAGGGCAAACGCATTATTGCCATGCCGGTTTCCGAAGAAAACGAAGCCCTCGGCATTAATAACCCAGCACAATTAAAAGAAGCTGAAGAAGTGTTGAGAAATAGAAAGTGATTAATTATCACTAACCACTAATCACTAGACCCTAACCACTAACTTATGAATTATAAAACGCGCGGCATTATTATTAACAGAAAAAATCTTGGCGAAGCGGATCGTGTTCTAACAGTTTTTACTGAAAAACGCGGCAAAATTAAAGCAATTGCCAAAGGTGTTAGAAAAACCCTTTCTAAATTAGCTGGTCATTTAGAACCTTTTTGCGTTACAAATTTTTCTTTGGCCGAAGGACGGAATTTTGACGTGGTGACTGAAGCGCAAGTAGTTAAAAGTTATTGCGCCTTGCGGGAAGATTTAAGCTGTACAAATCTTACTTATTATCTGGCAGAAATTATTGATAAAATGGTTCCAGAGGAAGAACGTCATCAGGAAGTTTTTCATCTTTTAGAGGAAACTCTTGATAAAGTAAACATCGGCCCGGCTGAATTGCTTTCAAGTTATTTTATTATTAATTTTTTAAGCACAATGGGTTTTAAGCCGGAGCTGCATTATTGCGTTAATTGCCGTAAAGAAATTGGACCAACGCAAAATTATTTTAATTTTGATTTGGGCGGGGTTTTGTGCGCTGATTGCAAAAAAGACGGTTTTGAAGTTTCCAATGAAGCAATTAAAGTTTTAAGGCTTTTTATTAAACATGAAATTGAAGTTGCCGAGAAAATTAAAGCCAACAAACAATTGGTTAAGGAAGTGGTGGATTTGAGTAATCGTTACCTAGTTTATATTAATCAAAAAGAATTTAATGCGCAGAGATTTTTGTCAAAATAAAATAAAAATAGTGTCATCCTCGACCGGATAAAATCCGGATCGGGGATCTTATCTTCTGAGGACTTAGTAAAATGAATAGTATTTCTCGTCTTGAAATCAATCTTCAAAATTTAAAAAATAATGTTTCGAATATGAAAAGTCTGCTAGAACCACAAACAAATTTTTTAGCCGTGGTTAAAGCTAATGCCTATGGTCATGGAGTGATACAGTGCGCTAAAGCCGCCATTGAAGCGGGCGCTAATTGGCTGGGAGTAGTTGAGATTAATTCTGCGCTTGAATTAAGAAAAGCCGATATTAAAGCGCCGATTCTAGTTTTGGGTTATCCGGAAATTAATTTATTAAATGATGCGAGTAAAAATAATATTAGCGTGCCGGTTATAAGTTTGGATTATGCTAAAGAAATTTCCGAGATGAAATTTAGCGGAAAATTAAAAGTTCATTTAAAAGTAGAAACGGGTCTTAATCGTTTGGGGATGTTGGAAGATGAAGCGCTTTTAGCTTGCAAAGTATTGCAAACAAATTCTAATATTGAAGTTGAAGGAATTTATTCTCATTTGGCGGCGGTTGAGGAAGGAAAGATTGATTTTACTTTTAAGCAGATTGATAATTTTAAAAAAATAATTCGTGCATTCGAAAATCAGAATATTCATATTCCATTAAAGCACATTGCCGCTTCCGCTGGAGCAATGCTTGTACCGGAGGCACATTTTGATATGGTTCGAGATGGCATTAGTACTTATGGGCTTTGGCCATCTGGCGAGAATAAGGAAAGTTTTGGGGCTCAAGACTTTTTGGAACCGGTTTTAAGCTTTAAGACTCAGATAGTTCAAGTTAAAAATATTAAGGCAGGGGAGAAAGTCGGTTATGGCTGCACTTTTGAAGCTAAAAACGATATGACCATCGGTATTTTACCGGTCGGTTATTTTGACGGCTTAGATCGCGGACTATCAAATAAAGGCGAGGTATTGGTAGATGGTGCAAGATGTCCGATCATAGGACGAGTAGCAATGAATATGATAATAATTAAGTTAAAAGTTGAAAGTGAAAAGTTAAAAGCACGGCAGGAAGTGACTATTATAGGGAAAGATGGGGATGAAGAAATCACGGTTGATGAAATTGCTGATAAGCTTGGCACAATAAATTATGAAGTCGTGGCACGCCTACCCGAGCATCTAAAAAGAATTTACATTTAACATCAGAAATTTAAGGGTAAAACCAGCTCTTCCACTTCCAGGGTGGATGAGGTCTGGATAGTAATCTGTTGCGAAACAGGTTCAAAAAGTTTACAATAAAATTAATTTATAACTAAAAATTGAGGTATTATGGACAATAGACTGGAAAAAATTGTTGGTTGGGCAAAAAGACGCGGTTTCATTTTTCCTTCTTCGGAAATTTATGGTGGAATTAGTGGCGTCTATGACTTTGGCCCATATGGCGTGGCACTCAAAAATAATATTAAACGTTTGTGGTGGAAAAAATTCATTGAAGGCCGTGAAGATGTAGTGGGAATTGAATCTTCGATCTTAATGAACCGTCAAGTTTGGCAAGCGTCCGGTCATGAGGGTGGTTTCACCGATGAACTAGTGGAATGCAAAAAATGCCATCAGCGTTTTAAGAGCGATGATATTCCTGAAGGAAAGTGCCCGCAAGGCGGCGAGCATGAACTGACTGAACCGAAGTCTTTCAATGGGATGTTTAAAACATTTGTTGGTGTAACTCAAGATGACTCGTCTGTCACTTATTTACGTCCCGAAACAGCCCAAGGAATGTTTACTGATTTTAAACAAGTCCAAGAAGTATCGCGTAAAAAGATTCCGTTTGGAATCGGCCAACATGGTAAATGTTTTAGAAACGAAATTAATACTAAAGATTTTTTATTTAGAGTTCGCGAATTTGAGATTGCAGAAATCGAGTATTTTGTAAAACCTGGTACTGATGAAAAAATATTTGATGAGTGGCTTGAGTCGTGGGAAGAATTTGTTCTAAGTATAGGTATTAAAAAAGAAAATCTCAAACACTACGAGCATCCAAAAGAAGGCTTGTCGCATTATTCAAAACGAACTGTGGATATTCAATATAATTATCCTTTTGGTTGGAAGGAATTAACTGGGCTAGCTAACCGCACTGATTTTGATCTAAAAGCTCATATGGAAAAATCCGGTAAAGATATGCAGTATTTTGATCCGGAGACTAACGAAAAATATATTCCGTATGTTGTTGAGCCGACTTTAGGAATTGAACGGTTGATGCTGGCGGTAATTTGCGATGCATATGAAGAAATAACTGGCGGCAGGGGAGATGAGACTGGTGATGAGAAATCAGAAGGTCTAGAAACTGTTCTTCATTTTCATCCATCAATCGCGCCGGTTAAAATTGCGGTTTTGCCATTAGTTAAAAAATTGAGTGATGAGGCAAGAAAAATTTATAAAGGTCTAAAAGACTGTTATGGCGCTGTGGAATTTGATGAATCCGGCTCAATTGGCCGACGTTACCGCCGCCAAGATGAAATCGGCACGCCGTATTGTGTGACAATCGATTTCGATACCATTGAAAAAGATCAGTCAGTCACCGTCCGCGATCGCGACACGATGAAACAAGAACGCGTTAAAATTTCTGAATTAAAAAACTACTTATTTGGGAAGTTGGAAAAAAATTAAGAAAAGGAGAAAACATGGAAAAAATGGAAGGTGTGCCACAACTAATCGAAGAACCTAAATGGGAAACTGGGAAACAATCCATCAATGATGTTTCTTATCTAATGAACGCCCAGATGCCTAATTGGAGAAAAGAAGCAATTCAGGCTCAAATAGATTCAAGATTAAAAAATATTGATAGGGATATTCAAATATACAGAGATCAAGCTGAAATAGATAAATTAACATCTTTTCGATCAATGATTAATCAACCGCCATATTCCCGCCCGTACATGGAAGCTGATCCTGAAACTGGTAAATACGTTGTTGGCGTTGAAACAAATGTAGGTAGCACCTTATTTTTAGATAAAGGTCATGGATTAAGTTTTGAAGAGGCTAAAACTGCCGCAGAGGCTTTATCGGATTATTATATGAGTTTACCAGAGCCAGATAACACTATTCCTTCTTATTCAAATGAAAAAGGTTGGTTTATTCCTGAAAAAGAATAGTATTTAATAATTAATTTATTGTTTGAATATTTTAAACAGTAAAAAGGAAAATTTAATGGGCTTTATCAAAAACAGTTTACTAAGCGCAGCCAGTGTCGCTGTTTTATATATGATTTATGAGATTTTTGCCTATAACGCGAGTGGTATGGCTTTTTGGGAATTCGTGAGAAGTTTACTTATTTTTGGATTCATAATTTTTGTTGTTGTATTTGCAGTCACGTTAACGTTTTTATCTATTAGTAATGCTTTTGTAAAGAAAGGGACAAAATGAACGAAGAAAAGGGGCAGTGTTGCCAAGATTTGAAAAATTGCAACCAACGTCAGTGGAGTAATCCTGGTAATGGCGTTGTTTATGGTCTCGGATTTATTGGTGCGGCTATTTATTTTATTAGCAATGCCACAACTTTTTGGATTGGCGTTTTAGGTTTTCTAAAAGCCATCGTCTGGCCAGCGTTTTTAGTTTATTACGCTTTTAGATCTCTGTTGGGCTGACCTTATTTAAAAAAGGAGGGGAATGATTAGATTTCTTTTGTATTTATTTCGGTGGCAGCTATCAACTATTATTTTGGCGCCGTGCGTTGCGTATTTTAAACATTCAGGAAGTATTTGGGGAACCAAAGAAGACTGGATTGCCGCGGTAATTGCTAATTTAATTGGTGGCTGCATTTTCTTTTGGGTAGATAGATTTATTTTTAAAAGTAAAGCGATTGAAAAGTGGGAAATATTAAAACGCGGCAAATGCTTTGATTGCGGTAAAGTTGAAAGCGTTAAAAGATTAGTTTTGGCGCCAGGAGGCTACGATAAAACGGACGATGAGAATCCTCAATACAGATGCACTGAATGTTCCGCGGTAAAATTGGAAGATTTAAAAAAAACTCGTAGAATACAAATGTAATAACTTCTAATTATAATCTTCCGTAGGTCGGGAACCTAGAAAAATTATGAAATACCCATTTTTTTCGGAAAAGTTTTTTAGAAATATGTTACTTTTTGTGACTGGCTTTGTTGTGCTCTCGGCTTTTGCTGGCGGGATCGGTTTAATATTCTTTGATGGGCTGGGTATGTCTAGAGAATCGTTAGCGCCTTATTTATCAAGTTTTCTAATTCCTGGACTAATACTATTTTTTATTGTTGGCGGTACAAACCTTGCGGCATTGATTTTAATTTTGAAAAATTGGCGTTATGCTATGGAAGCGGCAATGGTTGCTGGTTTTGGTTTACAAATTTGGATCTATACCGAAATGTATATTATTAATGAATCTTCCTGGCTGCAGACACTTTATTTTTCGCTTGGCACATTGATTTTAATTTTAGCCTTTATTTTATATGGACGATTAAAATTTGAAAAATAGCCGAATCGCTCAAGTGGCTGAGTGATTCATCTTATGTGTCATTCTCGATCCTGAGTTTGTTGAATGGTGTCAGAAATCTAGTTAATTTAAGGATTAATATGGAGATTCAAATTAGAAAAGCAGAGCCAGCTGATGCTAAAGATTGGGCGCGGATCCGTAAGGAATGTTGGCTCAATGTTTATCCAAACAAAAAATATGACATTACGCGAGAAGATATTTTGCTTAAGGATTTCGATAGTCCAGAGAAAATCCAGATGTGGCGCGATTCTTTCGTCACTCCTAGGGATAATGCCACTTATTATTCAGCCGTGATTGACAGCAAAGTAGCTGGCATGTGTATTGCTTATGATGAGGGGCTGATTTGCGAAATTGGCGCTCTTTATGTAGATCTTGATTTTCACGGACGAGGTGTTGGAACGAAATTGATAAAATATGCGATGGCCAATTTTGATCAATTAAAAAAAGTTAATTTAAAAGTAGTTTCTTATAATGAAAAGGCAATTAATTTTTACAAGAAGATTGGCTTTAGAATAATTGGTCCATTTAATGATTCAAATGGCAAATTGCCAAACGGCAAAAAACTGCCAGAAATAGAGATGATTAAGGATTAGGAGAAAAATGATTATATTCGAAACAGAAAATTTTATTTTGGAGTCTCATGAAAATCCGGAAGTTGATCGGCTTGAAGGTGGACATGTTAAAATAAGTCCAAAAATTTCAGTGGAGGATCGGACCAAGTTGGCTCCAGATCAAGCGATTGAGCTAATGAGATTTACGATGATCGCTGGCGAGGCAATGGTAAAAGCTATGAATAGAATTGGTGTCGAAATCGGCCGTATAAATTATCAAGATAACGGCAACTGGACACCTGAATTACATATTCATCTATATTGTCGAGCCAAAACTGCAATTATGCAGAAGTATGGCGAACCAATTATTCCAGGACACAAAGAAGAATACCACCCCCTTAACGAAGATGATATTAAGTGTATTAAAGAAGAGATCGAAGAAATATCAAAACAAGAAAAATATAAATTAGAGAATTGGTAAAACCTGAATCGCTCAAGGGGTTGAGCGATTCGTTTTCCTTTTCTGTCATTCTCGAGCCGGTGTGAGCTTGTCAAACACAGACATCGGGAATCTAGTGTTAAGGATAAAAATGAAAATATTTTTAACCTCTTCGGCAAATATGGTGCTAGATAAAATGTTGCCAGAACTTCCATTGCCGGCAAGGAATTTTAAAGTTCTTTTTATTCCCACTGCCAGTGATCCGTACGGCGAAAACACGCCATGGATGGATGCTGATCGCAATAAACTAATAGATATTGGTTTTAATGTTACTGATTTTGATTTAAAAAATAAAACTGATAATGAAACGCGAGAAGCTATAAATAAAAGCGATATCATTTTTGTTGGCGGCGGCAATACTTTTTATTTGTTAGAAAAAATGAAAGCAAGTGGTTTTGATATAATTATTAATGAATTTAAAGATAGTGATAAAATTTATATTGGCTCAAGTGCTGGCTCATGTGTGGCTGGTCCGGATATTGAACCGATCGCCGTTCTTGATGATCCGAATGAAGCTCAATTAGGAACAACTAAATCTTTAAGTCTTGTAGATTTTATAGTTTTGCCCCACGCCAACAATCCGAAATACTTTGGGTTACAAGAAAAAGTAAAAAAAGAATTTGGCGATAAATATAAAATTATTCAAATTAGAGACGAAGAATATTTAAATAAGTTTGGCGAAAGATTTGGCACAGAAATATAAGCTAAAGCAGACTTAATATTTATTTGATAGTGCGGGCAAAGAAGTACCAAAGGCCACCTCCAAGGTGGTCTTTGGTAATAAAGAGAAAAAGTAGTAGTGGGAGGATTTGGCTGAGCGATTCAAACAAGAACTGAATACATTGACAAGAACGTTAAGCTATTTTATAATTCAAGTATTCGGCTGGGGGGAGGGTAATTAAATGCTTAAGAAGATCCTGGTTGTTGATGACGATAAGGGTTGGCGTGATATCTTTTTACATTATCTTCAAATAGCTGGCTACGAGGTGGTCGTAGAAATGAATGCCGAAGAAGCATTAAAAGATCTTCAACAAGGTGAGTTCAGTTTATTGCTAACCGATTTTAATCTGGGCTATCTTGAAACGGATGGCGTAGAGCTGGCAAAGAAAGTAAGGGAACTTTTTCCGTTGATGCCAGTGATTCTGGTGAGTAGCCGCCATGATATTAAAAAAATTGCCCAACAAAATGGTTTTACTGATTACCACGAGAAAAGTATTCCATTTCGGCTGCTTATCGAAAAAGTTGATAAAATTCTCTCATCCTCTGATGCCCAAACAAGCGTTCCTTAAAAGGAGCGTTTTTTAAAAGTTTCTTTTAAAGTTAATGAAAATTATCTATATAAAGCTTCTCGACTCCGCTGCGCTTCGCTCGAAGAATAATTTCCGTATTCATAGGGCTGAACCATCTGGAAAAAGCTACCCAAAATAAATTGATAGATATTGGCACTTTTATACCTTGACAAAAGCACTAAAATATGGTACAATTCGGATATTGATTTATTCGGTGAGGGAGTATTAAGATGGCTAAGATCCTTGTTGCTGACGATGGCTGGTCGTATCGGATGATATACGGAAAATTTCTCCAAAATGCTGGTTACGAAGTAGTGACGGCATCAAGTGGAGAAGAGGCATTGCAAAAGCTCCAGGAAGAGAAATTCGATCTATTGCTGACCGATTTAAACATGGTGCCTGACGGGATGGATGGTACTGATTTGCTAAAAGAGGCAAAAAAGCTTCATCCGCAGATGCCAGTAATCCTGGCCAGCAATGACGAAGATGTAGAAAAAATCGCTAAAGAAGACGGCTTTAATGATTATCATTATAAAGCCGATCCCGAAGAATCGCTGGTGAAAAAAATCAAAGAATTATTTCTGGAATATGTACAATAAGAGTCAAACGCTCCTCCTCTGTGGGGGAGCGTTTTAAATTAGATTGAAATTTATTTAAGTTTAAAGCTGTGTTAAAATATTGATGAATCATTAAATGTAAAAAACTAAGTACGGTACAAAATAATGAAAGAATTAGAACGAATTAAAAAGAAAATTGCACAATTGCCAGCAAAGAAAATGTCTCAAAAAGAACAAGAGTTTATCGGGCGTTATTTGGGGACAAATAAAAAAGTTTTGGGTGTTAAAATTATTGATATTGTTAAAATTGCTAAAGACATTATTAAGGACAATTTAGATTTAAACGATCTTATTAAAATTATTCGGTCATTAGTTTTTTCCGATACTTTTGAGGAACATGCGATTGGCGCTAAAATTTTTAGTTTATTAAAGCCGGAAATTAGAGCCAAAATTTCCTTTTTAGAATTAGAAGATTGGCTTAGTAAAGCTCGCGGCTGGGTGGAGATTGATACAATTTGTCAATCAACTTATACTGGCGAAGAAGTTTTAGTGCGTTTAAACGATTGGGAAAAGACAATTAAAAAATTTTCTAAAAGCGATAATATTTCTTTACGTCGGGCAAGTTTAGTCTTGCAAGTAAAACCGGTTGGAAAAACAAACGATCTAAAGCTTCGTCAGCTTGCATTTGAAACAATTGAAAAATTAAAACAAGAAAAAGAAATTTTAATTACTAAAGCGGTTTCCTGGCTTCTTCGTGCTCTAACCGTTCAAAATAAAGAAGAAGTTCGGGAATATATTATTAAAAATGAACTGAGTCTGCCACGGATTGCATATCGTGAGACAATGAAGAAAATCGAAACTGGCAAAAAGAATAATAACAAAGCTAAAACCCAAAAGGAGTAAAATGAATGAAGAAAAAGAATGTTGTCCAAAGTTTAATCCAGAACCATGGGATGGAAAATTGTTAGATTGGCAAGATAAAAAGTTTATAAAAGATAAAGTTTTTACTATTATGTATATGCCGATTAATTTTGGCGCTGTAATTACACGTTTAATGAAAAAAATTGATAATGCTAATGCCAAAACGCCAGATTATTTGAGTTTGTCGGATCACATATCAATGTGGAATATGGATTTGTATTTGGCAGTTGATAAAGAGATTCCTGACGCTGAAAATGTAAGCTTATCTGGTAAATATTTAAGTAAAGTTTATGAGGGCGATTTTAAAGACACGGCCAAATGGGGCGAAGATTTTAAAAAATACGCCATAGATAAGGGTATGAAAATTGTCAAATGGTATATGTGGTACACGACTTGCCCAAAATGCGCTAAAAAATACGGCAAAAATTATGTCGTAACAATCGCCGAGGTTATATAAAAAAGACTCACGATTTGTGAGTCAGTGATTCAATACCCTACTTCAGGGCATTCATCGTTTTGGGAGGCACTATTTGCGAATAGTTGCCAAAAGTTTGATGGGGGATTAAGGAAGAAAATGCTATTTTCATTGACCGATACACTGGCGCTATCCTCACTGAGTCCGGAAGCTTCCATTCTCTTTATAAACCATTCTTGAATGCTGGATGGCTTGGCGATTTCCATACTCATGATTAATTGCGCTACATTGTATTGTGACTCAAGAGGAATGGGATCGCGAGCCATCGCTCCGTGACGATAGCGCTGAAAAAGATAATAAAGCTTGTGGTCTACAACTTTTAACCTTAATTGTTCACTGTAATACTCCTTTTGGTTGGCAACATGGATTTCGAAATCGTATTCGCCCATTTGATCACCTCCAGATCAGGATAGCTAAATTATAGAATAATTTGTTATAATAAGGCAAGAGAGTGTCGCGGTCCATAACATATTGGACTTTTCTGAATCAATAAAGTTATTTACAAAATACATAAGTGGTGGAATTTTTCCAATAGAGCGATGAGGTTTTTCGGTGTTGTACCAGGTTAGATATTT
>Ga0172379_10002035_pt1 | contig 37436 bp, 33 predicted proteins | sample GrowelOW334metaG_FD_119756 | JGI IMG/M metagenome (GOLD analysis project Ga0172379, IMG submission 119756) | Groundwater microbial communities from an aquifer near a municipal landfill in Southern Ontario, Canada - Groundwater well OW334 metaG | ecosystem: Environmental > Aquatic > Deep... | reverse complement strand
TTTGAAACAGATTCCTCATCCCGCGCTGGGGGTTTCGGAATGACATCGATGAAATATTGGGGAAATTCCAAAGGATCACTGTTGCATTCCCAAATCTTTCAATATCTTCTCCAGCATCTTCTTGCACGAATATTTCTTCGATTTTACCGTCGCAGCATTCGCAAAACCCATCTTTTGGGCAATCTCTTCCTGCGGCAATTCTTCCCAATAATAGAGTGTCAGCAATGTCCTGCACGGATCTCCCAGCTTTTCTATCGCCGCAGCGATCGATTGCGACCTCTCCGTCTCGATCATTGCATCCAGCTGCGACTGTTCGTCCGAACTGAACAAATCATTCTCGAACTCCATTGCCGGCTCCCTCATTTTCCGCATCCGCTTGCGGGACCAGACATTCTTTGCGACGGCATATAGATATGTGCTCAATTTCGCTGTCTGCTCAAACCGGCCGCTCCGCACACGTTCCCATAAAATGATCACCGAATCCTGAAGCACATCATCCGCATCCTCTTCGCTGCCGTTGTTCCGTAAGACATACGAGGTAATCGCATTGGTATTCCGGCGGAAGAGGATCACCAATGCTTCGTCATCCCCTTCTTTCATCATGTTAAGGATCTTTGCGTCGTCGTTCAGAAAGAAGAGTGTCGGCTTCATTGACCTTTCAACAGTTAATGACATGTATCAGCATTAGGTGAACAGATGAAAGTACACATTCCTACCCACAAAATCCAAAGGAGGCGTCATGAAAACCGGAAAGAGCAATATTTATCTTCGTCATTGCGAGGAGTCCCGAAGAAATCGGAACGACGAAGCAATCTCCGAAACGAAGAAATACGATCATGGATTGCTTCGCCCCGGCGTTGCCAGGACTCGCAATGACTTCACGATGGTAACGACACTCATTGCTCTGTTTTTGCTTACTTCCATCGCAGCATTAGGGATGACGCTGCATCCCCCAACACCCGTTTTCACTTTAGATGGAAGATTGAACTGTCCGGTCATTTCCGAAAAAGGAGGAACGGCATACCTGCAATTGACAGTAACAACTCCCAGTATTGTGTCAGAAACAAAACGAAAACCGATGAACCTTTCCATCGTCATCGATCGCAGCGGGTCCATGAGTGACCAGCGAAAAATGGAATTTGCAAAGAAAGCGTTTGCATCACTTATTGATCAACTGCATCCGGACGATTTGGTTTCGCTTGTTATCTATGACGATGTGGTCGATGTCCTCCGCAGAGCAAAACAGGTCGGCCGCGATAAATATTCCATCAAGCGGATGCTGGATGAAGTTTATCCACGCGGTTCAACGAATCTTGGCGGAGGATTGGCGGAAGGCTTGAAACAGGCGGAACGATTCGCAGAAAAAAAATATATCAACCGCGTGATCTTACTTTCCGACGGTTTAGCGAATGTCGGTGTTACCGAACCAGTTGAATTAAATAGGATCGTCCGACATCATCGTAGTCGTTCCATCTCCGTGACCACGATGGGAGTCGGACTGGATTACAATGAGAACCTGATGATGGGACTTTCTGAAAGCGGCGGCGGAAGCTATTATTTCATCGAACATCCTAATTCTCTTGCCTCTATCATAAGACAGGAATTCGAAATGGTTTCTTCCATTCTTGCACAGAATGGGGCGATTTATATTACGCTCGGCGATAATGTTCATGTACATGATGTGGTCGGCTGCGAATTCAGAAATGACCGTGAGCAATATATCGTCCCAATCGGTGATCTCTATGGCGGCGAGACAAGAGAATTTACTGTGGAACTCACTATCCCGGAAGGAAGCGGCAAACGTTCCATCGCAACGGGAGAACTGCGGTATGAAAGCGCAACGATGATCGCATCGTTTCCGAAATTCTCAGTTGGCGTGAGTTACACGAAGGATTTTGCCGAAATAGAAAAGAACCGCGACATCAACACACAAGCGAAGGCGGATATTGCCCTCTCCACCCGCAAAGTGGAACAGGCCATGCAGGCGATGGATGACGGGGATCAGGCTGCCGCTGAAGCACAGTTGAATGAAGCAAAAGATCTCATCAGCAGTTCTCCTGCAGTTGCTGCTGCGGGGGCTGGCGGTGAATCGGTCCGATCACAACTGAGCAAAATTGAGTCATATCAAAAGACAGCAAAAGAAGAGACTGATGCGCGTAAGGCGAAGAAATCGATCCAATACGATAATTACAAGACGCGCAAGAATAAATAAAACTATTCACCACGGAGGGAACGGAGAACACGGAGAATTAATGCGGGACCGGATAGTATCCGACCTGAAAACACATTTCACTGTAAAGTTGTAAAGAGGCAAAAACAAAAATTGGAGATGTTATGAAAACCAACTTGAAGAACTCAACAAAAGAGCTTCGCACACTTTCGCGATTATATCTGTTGGAAGGATTATTCATTGCGGGCATGTTCCATTGTGCACTGATCGGAGGAGTGAAAGCGTTGATGCGTCATATGAATATCGACGAGACTATTCCCACGATTGTAATCGATAGACCGATAGACTGGATCCCTGTTACAGTATCTACTGCTCCGCAAAAACCCGCACCAATCACGCCGGTACCTCAACCGAATGTGTTTGTCAATAATGCCGAACCGAACATCGTTCCAGATTTTATCGAAAAAGCTATTGATACAATGAAGTACGCCGATCCTATAGTCACCAGTTCCGGCGAACCGGGACAAGGGGAACCGTTCGCTGGTTCGACTTCAATGGTAGGTTCATTTATTGCTGGTGGTAGTGACGAAGGGGAACCAGAACCATTCGTTGCCGTGCAAAAAGAACCAGTCCCGATTGTGAATCCTACACCCGCCTACCCCGATCTGGCACAAAAAGCCGGAGTCGAAGGAACAGTATTTGTTAAAATGTGGGTAACCAAAGATGGAACGATTAAACGGGCAGAGGTTCTGAAATCAACCTCATCACTTTTTGAGAAGGAAGCGGTAGAAACAGCACTGCGGTGGAAGTTTTCTCCCGCAATCATGAACAATGGTCCTGTGAGTGTTTGGGTGACGGTGCCGTTTAGGTTTCGATTGAACTCAAAGTGAATAAACCACGGAGAGGGTGAAAAATAAAAGTGGGGCCTGATCCTTTCCGAAAAATACACAACAGAGGTCACGGAGAGCACGGAGAATTGATGTAGGGGCGGATGGTATCCGGCCCGATAAAAACATCTCACCGCAAAGTCGTAAAAGACGCATAGAATAAAAATGGAGGTGTTATGAAAACCATCTTGAAGAGCTCAACAAAAGAGCTTCGCACACTTTCGCGGTTTTATCTGCTGGAAGGATTATTCATTGCAGGCATGTTCCATTTTGCGCTCATCGGCGGAGTGAATGCACTGATGCGTCATTTGAATATCGACGAGACAATTCCCACGCTTGTAATCGATAGACCGATAGACTGGATCCCTGTTGTGGGGACGAATACTCCGCAACATCCCGCTCCTACCCCGACAGCACCTCGGCCGGAGGCGTTCGTCAATAATGCCATGCCAACAATCGTTCCAGGATTTATCGAAGAAGAGAGTGATACATTGAAGCACGATGTTCCTCCGTTCACTGGAACAGGCGAACCCGGACAAGGTGAACCGTTCGGTGGTTCGACTTCAATTGCAGGAACATTCATTCCGGGCGGAAGCGATGAGATAGAACCTTCATTATTCACAGCCGTAGAGAAGGATCCGATCCCAATTCTCAATCCCTCTCCAATCTATCCAGAAATTGCACGACGAGCATGTATTGAGGGAACAGTGTTCTTAAAAATGTGGGTAACAAAAGATGGAAGAGTAAAGAAAGCGGAAATAATTAAATCTGCCTCGCCTATTATAGATCAAGCCGCCGTCACGGCAGCACTGTCCTGGAAATTCACTCCCGCTGTGATGAATGGCGGTCCGGTGAGTGTTTGGGTGACGGTGCCGTTTAGGTTTAGGTTAAATTCTAATTAAAATACCACGGAGGGCGCGAAGAAGTGATGTAGGGTTGGATTTCAACCGGTAATTTTTTACACGATGAATCGCAGAGATGAAAATAAACCAAATAAGATCTACGCAGATATTTAACAAGATAAAATCGTGAAAATCCTTTTGGCCACTTTTTGAAAATCATTTTTAATTTGGTGTTCCCAAATACGAACAACAATCCATCCCTCTTGTTTTAATTTTCTATTAACAATTATATCTCGTTTTTTATTGTTGTTAAGTTTTCGAATCCAATACTTCTTGTTTGTTTTAGGGATCGAATAATGATACCGACAAGAATGCCAAAAACAAGAATCTGTAAATATGGCTATCTTTTTCTTAAATAAAACAAAGTCAGGCTTACCAAAAACAGAAGAAACATTTTGAGAATATTTGAATCTATATTTGCTTATCTCATTCTTTATTCTTTTTTCAATAGAAGTATTTCTACTTCGAATGTTTTGCATATTTTTTCGTCTTTGCGTTTTCGAAAGATTATCCATTTTTAGTTAAATGCTTTGCTCTTATTTGTTGCTGTTAATATCTTTGATTCGGAAAACCATTTTCTGATTTTCGGTTGATCTGATTTAGCAAACTTATGTTTACAGATATTCAACAAATCAAATGAAGATATTGCTGATGCTGGAATACTTGTCTGGCACTCAATTTCTTTAAGTTTTTTATTTATCTCTCCATGAAATCCTCCCGCGACATAAGTGCAAAATTCTAAAATCAATTTTCTACCGTCAGATAATTGCATATAATTAGGGATATAATTCCCAACCATTTTATGATAATCATCTGAGGACAAATAGTATCGAGGGCTTGCCTTAGCATCTATGATAGCGCAATGCTTTTTGTCCAAAGCAATAATAAATATGTCTGCAAATGCTCCAACTCCTCCCTTTTTAACTTTTTGGCCTGTATGCCTCGCATCAAATAACAAAACATCTCTGAATAAAGAGCAAGTAGCTTTCTCAAATTGAATCGCTGATTTTTGCCCGCCTTTCGAAATATCTAAGTACGTCGATTCATAGATTGACAAACTTGACTCCAAGAAAGGTTGGATAGTTTTCAATATTAAATCTTTTGAAAAGCCAAAGTTCTTGGCAGTTGCATTAACAAATTCATCTGAACTCTCGACTAACAGGTTTTGGCCACAATGCTTCATAAATTCTGCAACTATAATATGAGAACCATCACTTACTTTGTTTGATTTGGATGTAATAAGTTGTCGCGTATCTTTAATTTTCTCTAAAGTGCCATATGAGCGTTGAAAAGATTCTTCTGAATTAACATCGATATACGATTCATTCTCTAGTAATTCTTGTATTACCGTTTGCTTTATTTCTTGAGATAGGACATACACTTTTTTATTATCTTTATCAATTTCTTCAATAATACATACGCCTTGAAGATAATTTTTACATGTATTTGCAATATCGAACACATCCTTCAAAGCATTTTCAAAAGACCTATCTTGAGTTCTTGGTGTATATAGATCATCATTCTTATTATTAATCAATGAAATAAGTGGTTGACCTTTCCTAAATTTTAATATTTTGCTTTTACAAATATTATAGCAATTATCATTGTGCCCATAAACAATTATTATTACTAATTCATCTAAGGATAAAAATCCAATATCCGTATCAAGCAAGAATTTACACACAAATTGAAAAGGTTTAATTTTTATTGCTGGATGAATTTTAATATTTCGCATAGCTGAATATGCACTTGGATATTGATGTCTCAATATTAGTTTTTGCATTATCGGTAAAGGAGGTCTGCCATTAACCAAATCTTCACCTGCCATAGTTAACCAAATAGTACCATCTGTTCTCTGAAACATTATCCCAAGACATTTCAATTGTGCCAAATATGTTCGCGCTCCCCCACTATTAATATCGTATTGTGTACCCGGAGTTTTTAGTCCCGATGCTTCTAAGGCTTTCGTAAATGAAGTTTGAATTGTTTTATTACCCACCCAACTTACATTTTGCAGTTGTTCTATCAGTAAACTTGTAATTTGAGCAATTTTCCATGGATAAATACGTCGAATATTTCTTGGAAACATCCAAGTTCTTCTAAAATTAGCATTATGCAAAACCAAAGGTGAACTATTTTTACTCATTTTAATTTTTCGAGATGGTTTAAGCTATTAGTTAAATTGAATATTTAATCCCTTTTTCAAGTAATCTTAACTGAACTTCTTCTACTTCTTTGTAGTTTTTAATTCCATGATCTAAATGAAGTAAAGGTTCAAATTGTGGCTCAATAAAATCATATTCAACATTTGCAAATGTTTTAAGTATAGAATTAAATACTATTTCAACTCCTATCGGAGGCACTGCCATCCCTATTTGTTTTCGAACACTTTCTTTTGATCCATAAAAAACAAAATCATCAGGAAATGATTGCAATCTTGCTCTTTCTCTATTTGTGAGGGCTCTATCCTCTTTCCAATGATATACATGAGTACCTCCGCCACCGCTCCCGGTGACCGTATAAGATGGTTTATTAGGATCAAGTCTTTTATAAATCTGACTTATTTGAGCACCTTTAACATTTAAGCGAAGGTGTTTTGGCAATTTAGCAGTAAATGCATTTTCGCCTGGCTTTATATGCTTTAATCTTTCTACAACTGATTTCGACTGATTTGTTAATTCATTATTCGGTGCATTAATAGGAATGGGTGGATTAGAAATTGCTTCCTTAGCTGAAATAGGTTTTTTACTTGTAATTTGAGGGACTTTAAAAAACAATTGTATATCTTTTCTAATTCCTACTATAATAATACGATGACGTGCTTGCGGTACTCCATAATTTTCAAACTTGTACAAATGAGGAGTAATATTATATCCTACGTCAAATAGTTTCTTAAGAATCAGTTTAAATGCACTACCTTCATTAGCATTACTTAGTCCACCAACATTTTCGGCTAAAAACCATTTTGGGGAAAAATATTCAAGAGCTTTGACACCATATGTATATAGCGGCCCGTATTCACCCTGTATTCCCTTTTGTTCACCAACTATACTAAAATCATTACATGGAAATCCAAATGCCAATCCATCGATTTCTGGAAGACCGTTGAATTTTAACTTCCTAACATCTTCACAAATCACCTTACATTCATCACTAATATTGTTTTTATAGGTTGTACAAGTATCTTCATCATAATCATTCGCCCATACTGATTTTATTAAATATTCTTTCTTATCCTTTAATATTTTTGCATTCTTGGCACCAAGAGCTAATCCCCCGGGGCCGCTGAAAAGTTCACCTAATCGAAACGTTATTGTTTTTGGCATATATATTTTTTTAATTTATATTCATTTTTTCTGCAACAGTGAAGCGGGTTCTATATTAAGAGCCTCCGCAAATTTCAAAATATTTAACAAACTAATATTTCTCTTTCCCCTTTCACAGCTACTAACATAAGTCCTATCAAGACCTGCTATCTCAGCTAATTCTTCTTGGGAATATTCACTTTTCAAGCGTAATTCCTTTAATCGTAAACCGAATGACTCTAATCGTTTATCTGTTTTCATATTATTTGCCTTTCTTTTTTATTATTGCATTAAGTGGCCTTAAAGTCCACGGACTTTAGGTCACATTATTTAAAATAAAAAAGCACAGTATAGAAACTGTGCTTAAGCTATCTGAACAAAATATATTTTCTTGTGCTTTACATTGTCCACACACGGTGAATCAATTGCCTCATAAATTTCTATCACTTTCTATCTTATAAGCACCATCTTCCTCTCCCTCTGCGCATCCCCTGCCGTCATGAGGCAAAAATAGACGCCGCTGGAGATTTTCTCCGGCATCCATTGAATTTCATAATATCCCGGATTCTGCCTCGCATCGACAAGTGTGGAAACGATCCGTCCCAGCACGTCATAGATCTTTATCGTAACATTCTCCCGTTTAGGAATATAGTATTGAATGTTTGTTAATGTATTGAACGGATTGGGATAGTTCTGTTCCAGCACATACTCCGAAAGAAGCATATCGTTCCCGTCTATCACCCGTTTTAAGGTCCACCCGTCAGGATCGAGGGTCACAGAGAGTGGTTTCTTATTGAACGGGATTCTAAAAGTCTGCACCAGCGCATTATTAAACACAGATACCGTGGTATCCCATGTGCCGGTCGAAATCCGAACATCCAGCGGCATAGTAAAAAATGCAGGATTCGTCCGTCCGGACGGCTGTTGAATGCCGATCGTCAGCATAGATGAATCTCCAACTGAATTCCAATCCCACGAGAATACATACGTTGGAGTGTTTGCACCGTATACCCACTCCTGAAAGAAATAGTCCAGATCGGTATTGGAAACAGTTTCACAAATGTTTTGGAAATCCTCCGTCGTTGCCGTGGAATACATCAATGTCGTGTCATTCGCATACGCATGGATCGCTTTGAAGAACAACGAGTCCCCCAGCACATGCCGGAGCATGTGCAGTACGGCTGCCCCTTTCGCGTACATCAGCGAAAAATTAAACAGCGCGCTTGGATTCGTCGTATCCGGCAGACCCAGCATCCCTTTTGCACTCTGCGCAATCTGCATCAGTGGATCCAGATAGCTGCGAAACGCTGCCGTGCCGTATTTTCTTTCGAAGTACAAGCCGGCTGCGTATTCAGCAAATCCTTCGTTCAGCCATAAGTCGCTCCAAGTTCGGCAGGTAATCATATCACCGAACCATTGATGGGCAAGTTCATGTGCAATGATATCCTCGTCGAATCGTCCAAGCGATGTCATCGTCTGATGCTCCATCCCCCCTCCGGTGAATTCCGCATGGCCGTATTTTTCTTTGACGAAAGGATATTGACCGAACATCTCCGAAAAAATGGAAAGCATATCGACTGTTTTCGGCAGAGATTCAAGCGCATCCGCATAATGCTCCGGCAGAACATAGTTGAGCACTTCCATGGAATCCGTTGCAGTGTACTTGAACCAATTGGAAAACTGTACATAATTCGTTATTGCCACCGAAATGAGATAGGACGAGATAGGATATCGCTCTTTCCAATGATGTGTTGATGTTCCGTTGCCGTTATTGACCAAAGAAACAAGAATCCCTTGTGATCCAACTTTGAAACTCGAATCACACGTAACGATGATATCTGCTGAATCCGCTTTATCGCTCGGCGTATTCTTACATGGCCACCAATCGCTTGCGCCGTACGGTTCACTGAGCGAATAGATCCAGGGAACACCGTTATGGTCGTTGAATCCAAAACTTCCGAATCCGGTCGCTGCCGGCGTGCCATGATAATAGATGTCCAGCGCAATGAACTCGCCAGGTTGATAGGATCGATCGAGCGAGACGCCGAATGAACTGTTTTGCTGCACCACCAGAAGAGATGTCCCATTCACAATGACTGAATCGATCACCAGCGCATTGGAACAGTCCATAGTGAGCACGTGAGCATTCTGCATATTGCAAACACCGGCAACGGTAACACGTCCGCGAAGAAAATTCGGCTGCACGGTAATATTCAGATCGAGCCGATAGTATGTAACATCAAACCAACTGCTTGCGAGTGAATGCACCGTTGTTTGGCGGTTGGAGAATGCTTTTTTTTCGAATTCCGAAATATTGTTCAGTTGCGCAGTCACCGTCTGAAAAATTACCGCCAGAATTATCACAAACAGTCGTACAAATGCGCAATCAAAGGTATGATGTCTTTTTAAGAGAAAGGATTTACTAATAGAAGTATAAGCATTCATTAACCGAAATGTAACCAAAGTAATGTAGAGGGGAAAGAAGTTTTCAGTTGGTCAGAATTCAATCGTTAGATTTACAATAGAGTGATAAATAGGAAAAACATCTGAAAACAGACTCTAGGACAAAATACTGCGAATAGCCGAAAAGGATAAAGAAAAGATGTTCGCATTCTTATGACAATTATCAACACATCTTACCGTATCCCCATCGGCGGTTACAGAATACGGCACAGGAGTGATCTGTAGTGAATCCCCTCCGTATCAACTGCTCCAGTTTCATGAAAGGTGTTTTTCTCCTGCAAATAAGTAGGACTGTACCCTTTAGTAGATTGTTTCTGGCAAGAATGCCGGAAACTTTATAGCTTATATCAATGAATGAATCGAGAAATATCAGCACTCAAGTATTATCGCATGCCCGTGAATTGGTCATGCGTTATGGATGGAACACCATGGCGTATCAAATCCTCAATCCCGGGATATCACTCTGGTTTTCGCAGCAGCACGAAGCGGTCGTCGGTTATGTTCAAACGCGAACGCATTGCATTGTTGCCGGTTCACCGGTTGCAGCAAAGAATGACATGGAGGGCGTTGTGCTGGAATTCTATCAGCACATCTCCGCACAAAAGAAGAAAGTTTGCTTCTTCGGCGCCCAGGAACGGATTGCAACGATTCTGGCAAACCATGCACCGATCTCCTCCATTCTGCTCGGCGCACAGCCTGTCTGGTCCCCGCAGGGATGGCTTGACACCCTTCACACGAAATCATCGTTGCGCGCACAAGTGCAACGGGCAAACAATAAATCCGTGAGCGCAGAATTGTGGGATCCAATATCGGTACCGAAAGCAGAACTCTATCGCTGCCTGAATGAGTGGATCGCATCGCGCCGCCTGCCGCCGATGCATTTTCTGGTAGAGCCGGATACGCTGAACAGACTGGAAGACCGTATTGTTATCATCGCACGGCGGAATGGACGTGTTACCGGATTTTGTATTGCATCACCAATCCCTCTCCGCAATGGATGGCTGATTGAACAGATCGTCCGCGGAAATGATGCACCCAACGGAACTGCAGAACTTCTGCTGGAAACTATGGTCCTCCATCTCCGATCCCTTAATGCTGAAATTATTACTCTGGGACTTTCTCCTCTTTCGCAGCAGTATTCTTCGTCATTCGAACAACCGATGTGGCTAAAATCGCTGCTGCAAATCATTCGGTACTATGGACGTTCGTTCTATAATTTTAAAGGGTTAGATGCGTTCAAATCGAAATTTCATCCTGCAGAGTGGGAACCGGTCTATGCCATTACGAATGAAATACGGCCGACTCCCTCCACACTCTATGCGATCGCAACGGCCTTTTCCGGAATGTCACCGGTTCGATTTTTTGCGAAAGGTGTCACTAAAATGATTACAAGAAAATATTCAAATTAAAAAATACAGCACACGGACGGGTTCTCTTTGTAGATCAAGAAACGGTTTCATCTCTTCCATTAAATCTCTATTTTCCCATCATCCTTTCTCTCACGATCGGGAAATCGTTATGAAAATTTTCTTCATTGCTTCCTTCCTTTCGTCCTTCATCTTCGCACAGACAAATTTCATCCAATATGTAAAACCCCTTACCGGCACGCAGAGGATGGGGCACACGTTCCCGGGAGCAACGATGCCGTTTGGATCGGTCCAACTTAGTCCGGACACCGATACACTCCGTTATGAGAAGTATGGGAAATATCAGAAAGATGTCTATCAATACTGCGCGGGCTATCAATACGAGGATAAAACGATCGTCGGGTTCAGCCACACCCATTTCAGCGGCACAGGACATTCCGATCTCGGCGATTTTCTCATCATGCCTGCCACCGGTGAATTGCAGCTCAATCCCGGCACTGCAGATCATCCGGAAGAGGGCTATCGTTCTCGGTATTCCCATGCGAACGAAATTGCAGAGCCGGGGTATTATAAAGTAACATTGGATGATCATAACATCACCGCAGAACTGACTGCAACGACGCGCGTGGGATTTCATCGCTATACTTTTCCCGCGGCCGATACCGCACATATCATTCTGGACCTGATGCACGGCATCTATAATTATGATGAAAAAAATGTCTGGACGTTCGTACGAGTAGAAAATGATTCGGTTGTTACAGGATTCCGTCAAACGAACGGCTGGGGACGCACCCGGACAGTGTATTTTGCCATGGCATTTAGTAAACCATTTTCATCGTATGGTCATTCGCGTTACGACTCATCGGTCTATCGAGGATTCTGGAGGAAGTTCGACGCTTCGAATAATTTTCCTGAAATGGCAGGAAGGAATATACGCGCGTATTTCAATTTTTCAATACGTGATAACGAACAAATCGGGATCAAATTCGCACTTTCACCTGTCAGCACCCGGGGCGCAATGAAAAATTTAATTGCAGAAATTCCTGATTGGAATTTTGACCGGATTAGACAGGAAGGACAACAACAGTGGAATGCTGAGCTCGGAAAAGTTAAAGCAGAGATGTTGAACCGGAAGGATATGGAGACTTTTTATACCTCTTTGTATCACACTCTCCTCGGACCAACCGTGTATATGGATGTGGATGGAAATTACAGGGGAATCGATCAGAACACCCACCGGTCGGATGGGTTTACCAATTATACTACCTTTTCGCTGTGGGATACCTATCGTGCATTACATCCGCTCTTCAACATCCTGCAGCCAAAGCGGAATGGCGAAATGATCCGTTCGATGCTGGCTCACTTCGAACAAAGCGTCCATAAGATGCTTCCCGTCTGGTCACACTATGCGAATGAGAACTGGTGCATGATCGGCTATCACAGCGTTTCTGTGATCGCCGATGCAATCATCAAAGGAAATAGTTTATTTGATGCAGAGACAGCGCTCGATGCGTGCGTTACGACGGCAAACACCAGATATTATGACGGACTCGGATATTATATCGATATGGGATTTGTTCCAGATGATAAGAACTCTTCTTCTGTTTCCAAGACAATGGAATATGCATACGACGATTGGGCAATCGCGCAGATGGCGAAAAAACTCGGGAAGGAAAAGATTTATGACGAATTTATGAAGAGGTCGGAATACTTCATCAATGTATTCGATCCGACAATTGGATTCATGCGGCCAAAGTTGAGCAACGGCTCTTTTCGGATAGACTTTAATGCTCTGGAGACCGACGGTCAGGGATTCATCGAAGGGAATGCATGGAATTACTCATTATACGTGCCGCATAATATTCCCAAACTGATCGACCTGCTTGGCGGGAAACAACGATTCTCCAGGTATCTCGATTCATTGTTTACCATGCATCTACCGGATGAGTTCTTCGCACATAATGAGGATATCACCCGTGAAGGGATCATCGGAAATTATGTTCATGGCAATGAACCGTCGCATCATGTCCCGTATCTGTATAACTGGACCGGCGAACCATGGAAAACACAGGAGAAAGTCCGCTTGGTTCTGAGAACAAAATACTCCAACACGCCGGACGGATTAAGCGGAAATGACGATTGCGGCCAGATGTCCGCATGGTACATCTTCAGCGCACTCGGATTCTATCCTGTCATTCCAGGATCAACACAGTACTCCATTGGCAGTCCGTTGATTAAATCAGCAGCGATTGAACTGGAAAACGGTAAAACAATTTCTATCACCGCCAAGAAGCAGTCCGAAAAGAATGTGTATGTGCAGAAGATATTGTTGAACGGCAGGGAATGGAAAGAAAAGTATTTCGAACATTCCGACCTGATGAAAGGAGCAGAGATCGTTTTCGAGATGGGCGGCAAACCGAAAAAGTAAGAACAACACCTTGCCAAGGTAACGGAAAACACTTTCTCAAATCCCTGACGAGGTACTGTCGACCGCGATTGCTTTATTTCTTTAACAGCTCTTCCGCCACATCGTACGGTGTGCGGTTGCGGGAAATAATCTTGGAGAGTAATTGATCGAGCTGTTGCTTTCGGTCGGAGTTCCAGAAGGTGATAGTAAATTTATCGCTGACGATCTCTTCAATGCGCGATTTCATTTGCTTGCTGCGGCGTTTTTCGAATTCACCGGATGATGCAAGAAAATTCCGGTGACGCGAAATTTCAGAAGCAATCTTTTCTATGCCCAGCCCCTCGCTGGCGGTGGATTTCACCACATCCGCCATCCACGAATGTTCGTCGTGCGGACGAAATCCAAGAATCATTTTTATGGACATCACCGCCTGGTCCGCACCCGGCCGGTCGGATTTGTTCATCACAAAGAAATCGGCAATCTCCATCAATCCCGCTTTCATCGCTTGAATACCGTCGCCGGATTCCGGCACCAAAACAACCACGGTCGTGTCCGCTGCACCGGCTATATCCAGTTCGGATTGACCCACACCGACCGTTTCAAACAGGATAATGTGGAACCCAGCCGCATCAAGAATATCCGCCGCTTCTCGAGTCTTTTTGCTCAGTCCGCCCAGCGATCCGCGTGATGCCATGGAACGGATGAAGACACCTTGATCCATCTCCACCTCGCTCATGCGCACCCGATCCCCCAGCAATGCACCTCCGGTAAACGGACTTGTTGGATCGACGGCGATGATACCGACCTTCAGATTCTGCGATCGGTAATAACGGGCAAGTTTGTTTGTCAGCGTGCTTTTTCCAGCACCCGGCGGACCGGTAATACCGATGCGGTATGCATTTCCAGTGTGTTGATATATCTCGGAAAGGAACTGTTCAGCACCGGCATTCTCATTCTCCACGAACGAGATCGCCCGTGCAACACTCCGTCTGTCCCCCGCAAGCAGTTTCGATACGTCAATCGAATTTTTCACCATCATTCAGAATCTACTATTCATTTCAAAATTCATCGTTAATCATTCATAATTCATCATTATGCGTTATGCATTCGCGCTATTTTTTTCTTTAAAGAATTCCACCGTTCTTTTCAACCCTTCCTCCAGTGTCACGGTCGGTTTCCAGCCAAGCATGTCCGTAATCTTTTTGGATGTGATCACGCTCCGCATCTGTTCCCCCGCTTTCGCCGGGATATGTTTTTCTTCACAGTGCGAACCGGTCAACTTTTTAATGTGAGTGAACAACTGGTTCACATTCGTCTCTATACCGGTCCCAATATTAAAGATATTGGATCCGCTGTATTTTAATCCGAGTAGATTCGCCTGTACAACATCGCCGACAAACACATAATCGCGTGTCTGTTCCCCTTCGCCGTTGATCACCGGTTGTTCCCCCTTCAGCATTTTTTGACTGAAGATCGCCACAACACCCGCTTCTCCGTGCGGATTCTGTCGCGGGCCATAGATGTTTGCATAGCGAAGAATAACATGGTCAATGCCGTAGATTTCTTTATAAAAGAAAAGATATTTTTCCGTAACAAGTTTTGTTATGCCGTACGGTGAAAGAGGACGCATAGGATGTTGTTCATCTGCCGGGAAATAATCCTGTTCGCCGTAGATCGCGCCGCCGGTGGAGGAAAAAATGACCTTCTTCAATCCGTACTTTCTGCCGCATTCCATCAGATTCAGGAATCCCAGCACATTCACCGATGCATCGAATTTCGGATCAGCGACAGATTTGCGGACATCCATTTGCGCTGCATGATGGCACATGACGTCGATCTTCTCGTCGCGGAAGATCTGTTCTACATGGGCATTCTGTATATCCATCTTGTAGACTTTTGCTTTCGGATTTACATTCTCCTGTTTTCCACTGGAAAAATCATCCAGAATAATGACGTTGTGCCCTTCGTCGATGAATGCATCCGCAACATTCGATCCGATGAATCCGGCTCCGCCGGTAACTAAAATGTTCATTGTTCTCCTGTTCAAAAATAAGTTGTAGGACACCTTAAAGGTGTCCTACAACTGTTGATATTATCTCAATCCTTTTTTCCCAATATCGTTTCGATAATACATGCCTTCGAATGATATCTTCTTCACTGCAGCATAGGTCTGATCAATTGTCTCTTTGAGTCCATTGCCTAGAGAAGTCACGCCAAACACTCTGCCGCCGGCAGTAACTGTCGTACCGTTGACACTTTTCGTACCGGCATGAAATACAACGGCATCAACAGAAGCATCATCCAATCCAGAAACTGCTTTCCCCGTCACATAGGCATCCGGATATCCTTTCGAAGCCAGCACGATGCACACTGCAGAGGAGTCCTTTAATTTCATTGGGTAGGATGACACTGTTCCGGCGGCACAGGCATAGAAAAGATCGAACGGATCGCTTTCGATCAGCGGCATCACCGCCTGAGTTTCCGGATCTCCCAATCGGCAGTTGAATTCCACCACTTTGGGGCCATCGCTGGTTATCATCAATCCCACATAAAGACATCCTTTATACGGATATCCTTCTGCTTTCATCCCCGCCAATGTCGGTTTAATAATCTCATTTTCGACACACGTTAAAATTTCTTTAGTTACAACGGATGCAGGGGCGTACGCTCCCATTCCTCCGGTATTCTTTCCTGTATCGCCATCTCCGATTCGTTTATGATCCTGTGCTGATGCAAGAAGTACATACTGCTCGCCGTCGCACATTGCGAAAACGGAAGCTTCTTCTCCTTCCATGAACTCTTCGATGACGATATTGTCGCCGGCATCTCCAAATACTTTTTCTTGAAAATATTCTTTCAACACATTAATAGCATCTTCGGCAGTAGGACAGATTGCGACACCTTTCCCCGCAGCAAGTCCGTCCGTTTTGATCACATACGGCGGCTTTGAATTTTTCACATACTGTTGTGCATTTTCAAGCTGAGTATTGTTGAACGTTGCATAGTGCGCCGTAGGGATATGATTCCGGCGAAGAAAATGTTTTAAGAACATCTTGCTCCCTTCAACCTGCGCGGCCGCTTTGGACGGTCCAAAGATTTTCAATCCTCGCTCTTCAAAGAGATCCACAATCCCTTTGACCAACGGTGCTTCACTTCCGACCACTGTCAGGTCAATACTGTTCGTCTGAGCGAACTGCGCCATCCCGTAAATATCTTCTGCTTTGATCGGAACACATTCCGCAATTTCAGCGATGCCGGCATTTCCCGGAGCGCAATAAATCTTGGTCACTTTCGGACTCTGTTTCAATTTCCATACAATGGCGTGTTCACGCCCTCCGGAACCGATCACCAATACATTCATCGTCTACACCTCCAAAAATTTCGTGAAGACTTTGGAGAGCTCGCCGGTCAGTTTCATCCTATTATACCGGTCGATCACATCCGGCCGTGCACCATGCAGCGTTTTCCGTTCAAACTGTCCGTACAAACCGGCGATGGCCGCAGCGATCGACTCGACATTCGTCGGATCGACACAGATTCCGCCGGCCTCTTCAATGGTGCTGCAGAGATATCCTTTTTTCACACAGCCGAGAATCTTCTTTCCCGTGCCGATATATTCATAGAGTTTCCCGGGCGTCATCAGATCGTCCTGATTGATCAGCCACAACACATCGGAAGCAAGAAGATATTTTACCGCTTCCTTGTGTTCCAGATATCCGAGCAGGTTTACGGAATTTTGCAATCCCAGTTGATTCACCAGATTGATATGTTCCGGCCGGAATAATCCGACAAAGCATGCTTCAATCCTGCCGCGCATGTGCGCATTCTCTTTAAACACTTTAGAGAGCGCCTGAAGGAAATAGACTGGCGTGATCGTTCCATAAAACATTCCAGAGTACGTGATCCGCATCTTTTCGGTGTGCGGCAGAATGTCCGGATTGGAGACGGCAAGATCTTCCGGATCAAATCCGTGCGAGAGTATCGTGATATCGTTATAATTCAGGAATTTGTGACGCTGGATCAGTTCTTCCTTAACGTGACGGCTCGTCGTCAAAATCATGTCCGAACGGTGGACGACCCGTTTTTCCTTCCGGTAATGTAAATACCGGTGGAGCGGTGTCGGAAAATATTTATATGGATAGTTCATCCATGAATCACGGTAATCTATCACCAGCGGGATCCCAAACCGCTTCTTCAACTCTACGCCGATCAGGAAATCGGTCACCGGAGGAGCAGTAGCATACAGGACATCGAACTTTTCCTTCTTCATCAGGTCCGACGCGGCTTTTACAGCATGTTTTTTCCACCCGATCTTATTATCGGGAATGAAAAAAGTATCGCTTAAGAAGGTGAGGAACTTCCGTGTCCCTTCCTTCGGCATTTTAACGATCTCTTTCTTGTTCTTATGCATCACCGCGTTCGCATCAGCGGACTGTGTGCGGATCACGCGAATGTTCAGATGTTCGATCTCGTTCAGCAACGAATCATCTTTCGCGTAATAGGCGGTATTCCCGACGGTGATAACGGTCGGTTCCCATCCGTATTGCGGAAGATATTTGACGAACTTCAGCGTCCGTTGAACACCGCTTCCGCCGAGCGGCGGGAAATAATATGCAATAATGAGGACTTTTTTCATTCGATTGTAATCAATTCCTTCGGCGAGCGGGTCAGCACCTCGCTCCCTTTTGCAGTAACGATAACGGTATCTTCTATTCTAACACCGAATCGGCCCGGAAGATAGATGCCGGGTTCAATCGTAATAACATTGCCGGCTTCCAGAATATCCTTGCTTTTCGGTGCAATACGCGGCATCTCGTGGATCTCCAACCCGACACCGTGGCCGAGCGAATGGCCGAAATATTTTCCATATCCCTTCGCGGCTATATGCTGACGGGCTATCCTGTCCAGTGACTTTGCTGGGATCCCGCTGCGGACGGCATCGCATGCTTTCTGCTGCGATTCAAGTACAGTGCGGTAAACTTTTTTCATTTCCGCGGACGGTTTGCCCACGCAGATCGTCCGCGTCATATCGGAATGGTACCCTCCGAATATGCATCCAAAATCGAGCGTGATGAATTCACCCGGGTGTATTTTCTTTTCTGTTGCAGTACCGTGCGGAAGGGAACCGCGCACTCCGCTCGCAACGATCACATCGAAGGCATCGTTTTCGGCGCCGTTCTTCTTGTGAAGTGAAGAGATCTCTGCAGAGATTTCCAGTTCGTTCATTCCCGGTTTTATGACACCGAGCAGTTGGTGGAACACCCTGTCCGAAATTGCGAATGCTCGTTTCAATGCAACCGTCTCCCAATGGTCCTTCACGACCCGGAGTTGTTCAACGATCCCCGATGTGAGTACGAACTTTCCGGGAGAAATGATTTTTTTCAGGAACACGAATTCTGCCAAGGTCATTCGGTCCTGTTCGATGGCGATTTTTTTAAAGGAACTGAACAATCCTTTCTTCGCCGCGACCTGCGCCAGGCTCCCTTTGCCGATAATTTTTGCATCGGCAGTAACGGCGGATTGGATGTACTCTTGATAACGGAAATCGGTAAAGAAGTGCGTCGATCGATTGTCGACAATCAGCAATCCGTTCGACCCGGAATATCCGCAAAGGTATTGCATGGTCGGCAGAGCAGAAGTCATGAACGCGTCGAGTTTCAGCGAACGAAATTCATTCCGCAGTGCGGCGATTCGGCGATGATAGCGTGCGGACTCTTGCATCGTTATCCGTGATAATTCGGCGCTTCTTTGGTAATATGGATATCATGCGGATGACTTTCCCGCAAACCCGCATCGCTCATTTTTACGAACCTCGCACGCTCCTGCAGCGCAACAACATCTTCGGCACCGCAATATCCCATCGCCGCACGCAATCCTCCGACCATTTGATAGACGGTCGCATGCAATTCACCTTTATACGGAACACGCCCCTCAATCCCTTCTGGAACAAGTTTCTGCACATCATCTTCAACATCCTGGAAATACCGATCCTTGCTCCCTTCCTTCATCGCATCGATTGAGCCCATTCCGCGATAGAGTTTATAGGTCCGTCCTTCATAGAGCACTTTCTCTCCGGGACTTTCCTGCAATCCCGCAAAGAGTCCGCCGATCATCACGCAGTCCGCACCGGCAGCAATCGCTTTGGCGATATCTCCTGTCTGTTTAATTCCGCCGTCGGCGATGATGGGAACACCGTATTTTTTGGCAACCTTGGCACACTCCATCACTGCGGTCACCTGCGGCATACCAACACCGGCAACAACACGGGTAGTACAGATCGAACCCGGACCGATACCGACCTTCACACAATCCGCACCGGCTTTTATCAAGTCTTTCGCTGCATCGGCTGTCCCCACGTTACCGGCAATCACGTCGATTGGAAATTTTGCTTTCACTTTCTTTAACATTTCTATTACACCTTTGGAATGCCCGTGCGCCGTATCAATAATGACGACATCCACGCCGGCTTTCACGAGCGCATCAACCCGCTCCATGGTATCGGCAGTCACACCGACTGCAGCACCAACTCGCAATCTGCCATGTTTATCCTTGCAGGCATGAGGATACCGTTTCTTCTTCTGAATGTCTTTGAAAGTAATCAGTCCTTTCAGCTTCCCGTTTTTATCCACCACCGGCAGTTTCTCAATTTTGTGCTTCTGCAGAATCACTTCCGCTTCCTCCAGTGTGGTGCCGATTGGAGCAGTGATCAGATGAGTCGAGGTCATCACATCGGCAACCTTCAATGAGCGGTTCGGCTGAAACCGGAGGTCGCGATTGGTTAAGATACCGACCAACCTGCCTTCGGCAACAATAGGTATCCCCGAAACACTGAATTTCATCATCAGGTCCAGCACATCACCGACGGTTTTGTCCGCAGTTAACGTCACTGGATTCATGATCATTCCGCTTTCGGAACGTTTCACTTTGTCCACTTCTTCTGCCTGACGTTCGATGGAAAGGTTCTTATGAATGATACCGATCCCTCCCTCACGCGCCAGTGCAATCGCCATTTCCGATTCGGTAACGGTATCCATCGCCGCGGAAAGGAGCGGGATGTTCAACCGGATATTTTTCGTCAGTCGGGTGGAGACATCCACATCGCGCGGAAGCACTGATGATTTTGCAGGGACAAGAAGCACATCGTCATACGTAATGGCTTCGCCGATTATTTTCTTCGATTTCATACCGGTCCTTTTGTGTTAAAACAAGAGAAGGATGCGGAGTGCATCCTTCAAATCATTGATCGATTGTCAAGCGGTGTTTTCAAGAGTATCGTGCGGTGTACTGTTTGTATTTGCCAATCCAAAACCAGATGACCGTCTCCCCTTCTTCGACCGCCAACGCACGATGCCTGCTGCCGACCCGCATCGACCACATTCCGTCGATCTTCAACAGCCGAAGCAGCGGATGATTCGGATATTCCTTGATCACGGAAAAATTATGGTCTGCATGCTTCCGCACATGGATTGGAAGCTGTTCATACAATTCCGAAAATTGTTCCACCGCAACGTGTGTCATAGATCTTTGAATTTTCCGTCCGAAAAATCCTTCTTCGCCTTTGCCAAGTCGCTGTCGTGGTTTTTTCCTTTGATTTTCTCGTCGAATTCCTTATCCCACGAATCACCGTCAAACTCGTCGAACCATTCGCGCAACCGCGTACGTTCTTCTTTGGTCAGTTCGTAGATCTTAGCCTGGATCTCTTCGAGTACATTCATACGCCGTCTCTTACATGAAAGCACCGGACCCGGTGATGTCTTCACCGATGATCAGCGTGTGCATTTCATGAGTCCCTTCATACGTGATCACGGATTCCAAATTTGCAGCATGCCGCATTACGGGGTATTCATCCAGAATGCCGTTCGCACCGTGAATGGCACGGGCCATACGTGCAATCTCCAGTGCATGGAATACATTATTCCTTTTCGCCATCGAGATCTGTGTAAATTTCACTTTCCCCTGGTCCTTCAACCGGCCGAGCTGCAGGCACATCAGCTGTGCTTTGGTAATCTCTGTGAGCATATGCACCAATTTTTCCTGCGTCATTTGATATGCTGCGATCGGTTTCCCGAACTGGATACGCGATTTCGCATACTGCAACGATGAATCATAACATGCCATCGCAGCACCCATCACACCCCAAGCAATACCGTACCGTGCTTGACTGAGACACATGAGCGGAGATTTTAAACCTTCCGACTTCGGCAGAATATTTGTTTCCGGTATCCAGCAATCTTGGAACACCAATTCCGAAGTCACTGATGCACGCAGAGAATGTTTGCCGTGCATTTCCGGAGCGCTAAAGCCTTTCGTACCTTTCTCCACAAGGAACCCCCTCACTACACCATCCAGTTTTGCCCAAACAACGGCCACATCGGCAAGCGTACCGTTCGTGATCCACATCTTCGCACCGTTCAGCCGATATCCGCCATTAATCTTTTCAGCACGGGTAATCATCCCGCCGGGATTCGATCCGTAGTCCGGTTCGGTCAATCCGAAACAGCCGATCTTTTCTCCTTTGGCTAGCCTCGGCAGCCAGAAATCCTTCTGCTCTTCGCTGCCGAACGTGTAGATAGGATACATCACCAAACCGCTTTGCACTGATGCGAAACTGCGGATACCGCTGTCACCGCGTTCCAATTCCTGCATCATCAATCCATAGGCAACATTGTTCAATTCCGCACAACCGTATTTCGCCGGAAGTGTCGGACCGAATAGACCCATTTCCGCCATCGATTGGACCAAATGGAAGGGAAATGTCCCGGCACGATTATGTTTTTCAATGATTGGGATAATCTGTTCATCGACAAATTCACGGACGGTATTGCGGACAAGTATTTCTTCTTCAGAGAGGAGTGAATCAATATTAAAGTAATCTACGCTTTGGAATTTGGCCATGTGAAGCCTATGGTTCTGACGAGCGTGAGTGAAAAATTATTGCACCAAAATACCAAAAATTGAATGCATTTTCAAGAAAAGAATGTTTTGGGTGGGTCTTTAAAAAGACGAAAGTCAGATGCAGCGGACCCCACCGAACGCTGCAGTCTGACTTTTCGTGTTGAGAGAATGATTCTCTCGACTCTCTATTTCAAGCTCAATTCCTGTGATGCAGATTGGATTAATTGTTCACAGAATCTTGCGACTTTTTCGCTGCCATCGTAAAAGGATGCATCTTTGACGGCATCAATTCCTTCTTTGTTCCCAAGCTGTACAAGCGCCACTGCCGCTGCCATGCGAAGTTGTTCCACTTTATCCGTTTGAAGGACCTCTATCAGCGATTTTACAGAACCTGTTAACCGGTATGCAGCAAGATAATTGGCGGCGCTTAACCGCAATCCTGTATTGGATGATGACAGGGCGACGATATAGTTTTTTTCAGCTTTTTGCCAATCGATGGTTGATGTGTTTGAATTATCGGAAGGTGCTGCAAATGCGGATGTGAATATCGAAATTGCTGCGAATGCTGTGATGATCAATTGTTTCATTATTTCTCCTCTTCTTTCCATTAGTGACCAATCAGTATTCGTAATGCTACAAAAAAAGTTACATCCTATAGGACCTCTGGTAACGGAAAAGGCCAACATGACTGCGTCTTAAATGGAATTTAAAACCAAAGGGAAGAGTGCGGTTGAGCGAAGTATCAGTCCTGCGTTTGAATGGGGATTTTGTATCGTTTGATCTTCAGATACAGCGTTTTTTGTGTGATGCCGAGCGCTTGTGCAGACTTACTGCGGCTATAGCCAAAACGCTTAAGTGTGTTCTCGATATGGAGTCTTTCCATTGCTTCGATTGTCATCCCGGCAGCGACATCCTGCGGGGAATGTTGGCTCTCGGAAGACTGAGTAAGAATGAAATCTTTCGCAGTGATTGTTTCTTCATGCGACAAGAGAACGGCTCCTTCAATGGCATGTTCCAGTTCACGGACATTTCCCGGCCAATCGTATGAAAGCAATGCACGAAGTGCATCATCGCTCATTTTTTTGGGTGATGTCGCTTTCATTTTCTTCTTCAAGAAGAAATCGACCAGCAGCGGTATATCCTCTTTGCGTTCCATGAGCGGCGGGATTCTGAGTGTTACCACATTCAGGCGATAGAGCAGGTCTTCACGGAAACGTCCCGCTTTCACTTCCGATTGTAAATCCTTATTCGTCGCGGAGATAATGCGCACATCCACCTGCATGGAGGTTGTGCCGCCAACGCGTCGGAATTCTCCGGTTTCGAGGAACCGGAGGAGTTTCGGTTGTACGATAGGACTGATATCGCCGACCTCGTCGAGAAATAATGATCCCCCGTTGGCTACTTCCACCAGACCCTGTTTCATCTGATGCGCATTCGTGAATGCTCCTCGTTCGTGGCCGAACAGTTCGCTTTCCAGCAGCGTGTCCGGCAGCGAAGCGCAGTTCACCACCACAAATGGACGGTCATGCCGGAGACTTTCTTGATGAATAAGATTCGCTACCAGTTCTTTTCCCGATCCGCTGGCTCCATGAATATGAATGATCGATTCGCTTGCCGCCACTTTCTTTGCCATTGCAAGCATCTCCTTCATCGGCACGCTGCGTGCGATTATCTCCTTTTCACCGCTCTTACGGGAGAGTTCATATTTCATCAATTCCACATCAATGGTCAGCCGACGGTGTTGGATAGCACGGTTAACGGTGGCAAGCAGTTCATCTCTGTTATATGGTTTTCCCACAAAATCGTACGCGCCGAGTTTGGTCGCTTCAATCGCGGTCTTAACATCCGCATAACTGGAGAGCATAATTACCTGTGTCGTTGGATGATGTTCCGTGATGAATTTCAATACTTCCATGCCGCCTACCCGGGGCATCTTCACATCGAGTAATACCACATCGATCGGCCGCTGCTGAAGTGCATTCATTGCGGCAATGCCGTCATCGGCGGTGAAGACATCGAATTTTTTTTGAAGGGAGAGTTCTTCTTTTAGGAGGAAACACACGGACGGTTCATCATCAACAACAAGAATGGAATGATTACGAACCATTGCGGGCCTTCGCTACGAATCTGTGGAACGGGAATGTTATTCTGCGGATAGTACTCGTTCGATCGTCGTGAGAAGATCAACGAGGTCGTACGGTTTGCTGACAAAATCTTCTGCACCGAGTTTTTTCGATTCGATGGCATTCTTCAGATCGGCAAAACCGGTCAGCATGATCACTTTCGATTCGGGACGTTTCTCTTTGATGAATTTCAGCACTTCAAAACCGTCTACTCGGGGCATTTTGATATCGAGCAGCACAAGATGAAAGGATTTCTGTTCCAGAATCGAGATCGCTTCATCCCCGTCGGCAGCAGAAACGACAGAATAGCCTTCACCTTGCAATTCACTGCTTAGTACATTGCGAAGTGCGTCTTCGTCATCAACAACAAGAATATTAAACGGCTGTGCCATAAATGCCTCAAGAATAGTGGGATATTGTTTTTACCAAACAATAACGATGAAATAATAGCCAAACGTCCATAAAAAATCAACTACAAAGTTATTACAACTCACAAAATCTTGCTCATTCTGCAATCTTCTTGTATCTTGGAACACAATGAAGGTACTTGCCCACGCAAAAATCAATATAGGACTGCATATTGTCGGAACTCGTCCGGACGGATTTCACAATATTGAAACCGTCTTCCACAGGATCAATCTCTTTGATGAAATCAATATAGAGAATTCAGACGACATTTCCATTTCCTCTTCCAATGCATCCATCCCCACCGACAGCAACAATTTATGCTGGAAAGCGGTTGATTTTGTAAAAAAAGAACTCGGAATCGATGCAGGTGCCCGCATCGATATTAAAAAGAATATCCCCGTTGGAGCAGGTCTTGGCGGAGGAAGCAGCGATGCTGCTGCCATCTTGCGCTGTTTACCTCAATTATGGGGGAAGAATATAGACCAAACGCTCCTTGAATCGATCGGTTTGAGAATAGGATCTGATGTTCCGTTTTTTCTTAAGGATACATCGGCATATGCCGAAGGAAGAGGTGAGCTGCTGCGTCCGATCGCGCTGACAATACCGCAATGGATTGTACTGGTGAATCCCAATATACACATCTCAACACCTTGGGCTTACAAACGCCTGGCGGAGAAACGGAACGGTACATTTCCGTTCCGGCCCAAAATGATCGACCTGTTCAACGCTTCACCGCGGCAAGCGATACTTACTGCGGACAATGATTTCGAAGAGATCGTCTTCGAAGAGCATCTGAAGATCAAAAAAATAAAGATGCAGTTGCAAGAACTTGGCGCGGTGTTGGCGTTAATGTCCGGCAGCGGTTCGTCCATGTTCGGGCTGTTTGACGATATGATATCTGCATTGAAAGCAGTTGAATTCTTCAATAAGGAACATTTTGTTCATCTTACAGAACCGTATTTTACCCTTCGCTGACCCATGGACAGAATTTCCCCGACCATTCTACTATTACTCTATTTCGTCGTTGTTCTTCGCGCCCAGGATGTTGATACAACACAAGTCCGAAAAGATTCGGTACAATACATCATCCCCATCCCGGAAATAGGATCGGTTGAACCGTTCGGCGATACCTCCCGGTCGATGAATGCACGGCAGATAACATATACGGAATACCGTTCGCTCTATGATATCATCGGAGCGGCACCGGAAGTGTTCATGCGCGATCTTGCCAGCGTCGGACAGCGGAACCAGTTCTTCATTGCCGGTATCGACGACCGTAACATCGCCGTCTTTGTTGACGGGATCCCGTATAACGATCACTACACCGGCAGTATGAATCTCTGGCAAATACCGGTGGACGGGATCGAACGGATCGAATTCCGGACCGGAGCAGGAGCATTATTCTATGATGGAAAGTCCGGAGGCGGAGCGATTAATATCGTAACGAAGAATTTCAATAATACGAGGGCGATGACCCGGCTTCGATACAGTCAGGGAATATCCGGATATACGAATACCGATGCGATGTTTGCACAAAACGTGTTGAGCGGTGTGAATCTCTCGTTTGCACTGGCGCACTATGGGTTCGGTTCTAACAAAGGAAACCAGAACTACCGTGCGCGGTTCTATAATTCAAACTCCGATTCGTGGATGTTCCGAAGCAAAATACGATACACAGCAACACAATGGCTGAATCTTTCTTTTTCGTATACTTATGATAGAACGTGGACGGGCTTGCACGGAGGTGTGGATTATTTCAACACTCCGTCAATCTTCGACGGCATCAATGCCGACGTGAAGAATCTGGAGTCGTACGAAAAACAATTCAACAGTCATTATAATTTCACTGCATCCTATTATCCTTTCCAGGATTCTACGATGCTGGCAACTTTGTCGCTGTATTCCTTCGGTCGATTGCGTGAATACCGCGATGAGGCAAATAGAATCGTTTTCGGCAACGGTATTTTCATCCAGCAAGATTTCGTATCTACCGGAAAAGGGGCAAAAATCCAAGTCCTTTCGAATCTTTCTGGCATTCGCCTGTTGGGATATGCAGACTTGAAACGAGTTCAATCAAATGATATAGTTACATTGGGTGCGAAGACGGAAATTCCCTCCGGTACATTCTTCACTGTTGCACCGTTCGCAACGATCATGGACGATCAAGAACAGTTTATAGCCAATGGAGGAGTTGAGGGAACTCTGCGCGTGCATCCCTTCGTGCAATTGTTCGGCGCTGTCTCCCAAAATTTAATACACGACTATTCATCGACGGTGACGATTAATGCCAATATATCGGATATTGATGTCCGCTCCCGGGAGACTTATTCTATAATAGAAGCAGGAACTCAATTTACTATCCCCGATCTATTCTATGGCAAAATCACCGTCAAGCGAACGACGCAGTATGATCCGGTAGTACTTGATACAATGACGTTCTCCAGTTCACAATTTCCATACGATTATTTCTTCCCGTCACAATTTACATTCAACACCCTCTCCGCATCCGGCCATTTGCAATGGAACGAATTCCATTTTGAAGGAAGTGGAAATTATGTGCAACAGCCGTCGATCCAACGGTTTGGGAAGAAACCGATCACGCTCTTTCCGGAGATCACGATGAAAGGATCAGTCTATTTTCACGGTTTACTTGCAAACGGAAATCTCGACCTGAAAATTGGGGTGCGGGGAAATTACTATTCTGAGCAAACCGGGATGAGGCCGTACGATATATATGGAGTGTGGATTCCATCGACGGAATTGTCATTTGGCCCCGGTGTTAGCCTGGATTTCTTTGCGATCGGGAAAATCGGCTCAGCGTATGTCCATTTAATGTGGGAGAATTTGACCGCTAACCAGTATCTGCTATCGCCTGTCTATCCGATGTTCGACAGAAATATTCGGTTCGGATTGTCGTGGGAGTTTGTTGATTAGTGTGAGCATTATAGAGTTGCAAGTAATACATTCTGAGTTTTTTTGACGCGACCTGTTCACTGACAATTCAAGACTTCTGAAAAATCCCAAAACGATGTCATTCCCCCAACGGAGTCACTTCGTGACGAGGAGCGGGGCGACGAGTCCCGAAATGACCATGAATAATTAATATTTCAGAGGTCTCAATTCATAACTTTCTGTCATTTTTTCCCGCCCGCTCTCTCCCTTATCTTGTTCGGCAGTTTTTTCATCACTTCATCGAATGAATGATCGATCAGTTCGTAGAGTGCCTTTTCCGGTAGCGAGCCGTCTGCTGTGACCGTGTTCCAGAATTTTTTATTCATATGGTATCCGGGTGAGACGGCAGGATAGCGTTCACGAAGTTCAATCGCCCGTTCTGGGTCGCATTTCAGATTCAAAGAGAGCGGAATTTCACTGACATTGGTGAGCAAGAACATCTTCCCGAAAACTTTGAAGACAAGTGTTTCCTCGTCGAACGGAAATTCTTCGGTGATGTTCCCTTCTTTCGATAAACAATAATCTCTCACTGATTCCAAATCAATCAAATGGAATCTCCCCGCAACTGACGAATGCGCTTTCTTGCCTCATCGGAAAAGAGTGAATTTGGATAATCTTCCAGAATCACTTCATATGCCGCTATGGCCTTTTGCTTATCCATGAAATAGTAGTGATAGAGCTCACCGATTCTGAATTGCGTTTTATCTTTTTCGATGCTCTCTTTGTAGTCATCCAGCAATTTCAGATAGGCGGCAAGTGCTTCGGGGAATTTCTTCAGTTGAATGGAATATTCCGCCACTTTCAATAATGCATCATCCGCCAGCGGCGCAGCGGGATACACGTCGATGATTGATGCGAATTCGCTCACCGCTTCACTGAGTTTGAATTGACGGGCAAGCAGTTCTGCACTGGAAAACTGTTTTACTGCCTGGGGATATTGCGCGATGTTCTCTGTGATGAAATACTGCAATATCAGGGCATCGTTGGATTCATCCGCTTTCAGGTTCTCCGTCAGCGGCCGCAAAACGACCAGTGAACTATCGAAATTGTCCTCGAAAAACTCGATCTCCGCTAATCGAAATTGGGCAAGAGTTTTCTGGTCCTGATTGGCGTACGGAGAACTGCTCAACTGCCGGAATTTCTTCGCTGCGTCGGTCAATTTGTTCTGAGCAATGAAGATGTCCCCAATCGTGGAAAGAACAGTCGGTACGATTGCGCCGGCAGGTGTTACAGCCAATACTGAATCGAAAACTTGCAGTGCACCATCCAGATCGAACAGTTGCTTATATCGGATCCAACCGATACGGTAGAGGGAATTCGCACCGATCGCGGAGTACGGGAATTCCTTTACCAACGATTCGTAAAGGTTCACTGCTCCAGAAAAACTCGGCCGGGTTTCAAGCGAGGATATACTTCCCTTCACAGACTCATCGACAATCTGTCCCAGCTGGCTCATTTCTTCAATGCAGCGCGCATATCCGTAGCGAGCTGCAGGAATGAACTGAGATTTTACAGCAACGGCAAGGGACTGCTGATATGCTGCTGCTGCGGTCCGGAATTCATTCTCCCGAAAGGTGCGTTCGGCAAAAGCAAACAATTCCTGTCCGTTTGAACTTACCAGTTTATCAATTTTTTGCGCCACCAAAAATGCGTCAGAATACCGATTCGCTTCCATGTATAACCACATTTGGATCCGCAACATCGGTATCGACTGTTTTTGCACCAGTTCTTCTTCTATCACCGCTGTTACAGATTTCAGAGCATCGATACGTGAAACAAGTGCAGCGAGCCGGGATTGGACGAAATCATATTGCTGTTCATTCTGTCGCAGCATGCGCAAATACTCCCGGGCAGAATTGGCATAATCCATCATAAAGGAATAGAGATATCCAAGCTCGTTCGCAAAAAGAGCTTGGTCTCCTATCTCAAACCTTCCCCGCTGATAGGTACTAATGGCCTTGTCGAACAGTCGTTGGTTCATCTGTTCGTTGGCAACTGTTCTATAATACATTTGATTCTTCTTCGCAGAGGATAAGACGCTATCCCAAACAGAATCCGCCTGCGCTTCACTTCCAGCCATAGAATACAGGCTGCCGATATTCGAATGCAGCGAAAAATCCGCCGGAGTCTTTTTCAGCCGGTTCAAACTGACGGCGATCGCCGCTTGATATTTTTTGAGCTGAACGTTTGTCCGCCGGACGGCGTCAAAATATACGTAGTTGTTTGAATCGCCTTTGAACAGATCGGAATAGATCTGCAATGCACGTTCGTGGTCCCCTTGCTGTTCGAACGCCTGTGCAAGACGGAACATGTTCTGCGACTGGTCCTGTGTGATCGCGGAAGATGCGATGCTTACAAGTAGGACGGCAACAAGTGTTGAATTCTTCATTTGTGACAATATACAAATTTGGCCGAGGCTATACCAAATGAAATTTGGCCGGCATCGCTGCCGGTCAGAATTCACATCAGAAGGAGGTCATTCAAACCAGGAGAGAATTTCATACTTGCCTGTTGCAGGAAAATAGTCGGGCGAATCGTTTGCAAAGCGCTCATCAAAATGAAGGCTGAGATTATATCCTTTGCGGGCAGAACCGGAAGCACCGTTCGATGTGGCGTATAATTTTTCAACCATCATTCCGCCATAAATACTAAGTGTGCCGGCCGGCCGGGAAGTACCATGCTCTACGGCAAGTCCGCCGGAATAACTATAGAGAGTACCCTGTACATCGAATTGTGTCGCACTGTTATCCGCTATGGTGATATCACCATAGCTGACGATGCCAAGCATATCGTCCGAAGACTCATCCGTTCGTGGATCGGCATTCATCACCAGACTGTTCGTTACAGTAACGGTCCCGCCTGATGAACCCGAGCTTCGCAACGAGGCAAGGGTCACACGGCCGTCGACCGTCCCTTCCACATAAAGTGATCCTTTGTCCATCGCAATCACCCCATTGGGGGCGTATGAGGTGATCGGTTCAGTGATGTACGGGTCGGATGTATTTGTTCTCCAGCTGACAGTACCATTGGAATTAAATTTCAGATACAGGTTCCCGCCGGTGATCAATCTTCCATTCTCGGTTGCCGCAGTAATAATATTGTTGTAGCTGGTGTTGTCCGGCATCGAAATGCTCACACCTGATTCGAAGCCTCCCATGAACTGAGGTGTCTTGGGTGAACCGGACTTGGTGATTCCGGTAAGGGATGTTGCTTTACCAAGGAAAACCGGTGATCCGAACGTCTTGAGTTTTCCCTGGGTATGGCTCGGTCCGCCGATCGTATCCCCGGTTTCCCACGCGGCTGCGGAAGCACTTGTTCCGCCGTAATATGCGAACTTGGAAAAACTGCTCGGCTTCATCGTGATGGTAACGGATTGAGAAGTCCCTCCAAACGATGCTGTTGCCGTTATTTGTTTTCGACCGTCGCCGAGGGACGTTACCGTTGCACTGAATGTTCCGCCGTTATATGAAACATCTGTGAATCCATCCGTCCATGCCGGTGTTTCCCAGACCTTCGAACAGACAAGATTAGCCGCTGAAACGGCAAGGGCATACCGCTGTGTGTTCTCGTAATACGAAAGGGAATTATCAAGTGCCTGAACCCCCACTGTGGACATTGTCTTCCCACCCATAATCATGATGATGCTGAAACCCATTACCATATAGATCGAAGTTCGTCCCATAGACCGGCCTTATCTGTTTCTCAAATTTTTTGCCACTAACCGCACCTGCCGCCAATACGCTTTTTGGTATGCCTGTTCGCTCGAAGCGAAAGTACCCAACAGCGAATCCGCCGCGGCCAGATTCTCCACTTGAATGGTGATTTGCATATACTGTATTAAACCGCAATTTGATACTGGACTGGCGATCTGATCCCGGAACGTATCATAATACTTCAATTCAAATTCCGTCACTCCTAGATTTACGCCGACAGGAGTTGCATCGTTCTCTACGCGGTACAGAAGTTTGTCATTCGGATTCGGTGTAGCCGAGGCTTCGCTTGCAGGTCCAACATAGTATGTGAGTGAATCAAGCTGGCCGTCGCCTTGTGGATCATCCGTTGTCGGGAAATCAGTATAGAATTTGATTTTGAGCGAGTCGGCATATCGAATCGCATCGGAGGGATCGGGAATCTTCGTAGGGTCCTTGCAATATCCGATCTTCTTGAAATCATATTCCAGAAGCCGTGTAACTTCCACCAGATTCTGCTGCACCAGCAAATCCCCCTGGTACATCTGGATGGTTTCCGACTGCGTTACATTGATGCGCAGCATCATCAACAGAAGGCTGCCAAAGACCATCGTCGAAGCTATAAGATCGAGAATCGTCTGTGAACCCATAAATTACCGTGTTCCGTTCATCGGAAGAACCAATAACTGAAGATCTGCTTGAACCGCAATGTTTCCGGTTGGGCAGGTGTCACTGAATAATCTACCAGATAATCGCTGGTAATGTCGACTGTCACTTGTTTGCTGAACGACCGTGTCGTCGTTGCGACGACATCAGAACCTGATACTGTCACGTATGTAACCGAGACGGTCGTCTTGAAAATTGCTGAGTGCTCCAAGCTGTCAATTTTTGTGAAGTTGTGATAATCGTCGATATCGTCATATAGTTCTTCGGACGATTCGGTTGCGTCCGCACCGAACGATGCGGCGACAGTAAGACTGGAAGCGTTTGTCGTCCCGGAATCAACGGTCGCTTCATCGAATGCCATTGCAGAGGATTGCTCCAGCATCGAAGTTCCAAGTGAAGTTGCGGAGATACGATACTCCGCCATGTCTTTGGTAAAACCGGCATCAAGCGTGGTGGTGTTCGTTGAGATCACCACTCTTCCCATGAGCACAAGCGCCAGTATCGTTAATAGAGTTTGTCCAAGTCCCATAGATGGATCAGCAATTAAATTTCAAAAAAGTATATAATACTTTATATATGTGCAAGCAATGAGAAGGAAAATATATATTTCAGTATAGAGCCTTGTGACATATAACACGACTCATCAAAAATGCTTCTATAACGTAAAACCTTATGCTGACCGATTGAATAATCCGATCTACATTGCATCCGATGGCTGCATTAAGTATTTTACAGTAATACTCATTGTTACGGAAAAACAGATTGCAAAAAAATATCGCCATTCTCGGATCAACAGGTTCGATCGGTACTCAAACACTGGAAGTTATAGCTGGTTTTCCCAAAGAATTTAAGGCTGTCTATCTTACTGCAAACAATAATGTCACTCTTCTTGTTGAACAAATCCGTCGTTTTAAACCCAAGGGCGTTGTTATTCTGAACGAGCGTTCAGTGAAAGAGATCAAAAAGCTGATACCTGCGGGAATTGAAATTCTGTGCGGAGAGGAAGGATTGCTGGAGATCGTCCAGCGAAAAGAAGTGGATGTCGTCGTTAGTTCCCTGGTCGGATTTGCAGGATTGAAACCCACGATGAAGGCGATAGAGGCAAAAAAAAAGGTCGCCCTTGCAAACAAAGAAACACTCGTCGTCGCTGGTGAGATCATCATGCCGCTGGTGGACCGATATAAAACGGACCTGCTGCCAGTGGATAGTGAACATTCTGCCATCTTCCAGTGCCTTGTCGGCGAATTGCCAAACAAAGTTGAAAAGATCATCCTCACGGCATCCGGCGGCCCGTTTAGAACCACATCCAGAGAAGAATTGACAAAAGTCACTCTTGAACAGGCATTGAAGCATCCCAACTGGACAATGGGAAATAAGATCACGATAGATTCGGCCACATTGATGAACAAAGGCCTCGAAGTGATTGAAGCACATTGGCTTTTTGGCATTCCGCCGGAACGCATCGAGGTCGTCGTCCATCCGCAGTCGATCATTCACTCCATGGTGGAATTCGTCGACGGTTCCGTGAAAGCGCAGCTCGGACTTCCGGACATGAAACTCCCGATCCAGTATGCGCTAACGTATCCTTCCCGTTCTGCTGTCAAGTCGGACCGGATCCATTTCCCGACATTGTGCGAATTGACGTTTTTTGAACCGGATAAGGTGAAATTTCCCTGTCTTCAACTTGCGTACGATGCGATAAAAGAAGGGGGAACATTGCCTGCGGTGATGAATGCCGCCAACGAAGTTGCCGTTGCAAAGTTTTTAAAGAAGGAAATTGCATTCATGGACATTCCGAAGATCATTTCCAAAGCAATGGAAAAACATTCCAGCACGGCGAACCCTTCGCTGGAAGAAATTGTTGAAGCAGATAGAGAAACAAGGACATTCTTCCAATAATGAGAAAGCAAATTGTGTAATGGAAACACTATCCACCATCCTCTATTTTTTGATTACTATCGGCATCCTGGTTTTCGTCCACGAACTCGGACATTTCCTTGCAGCCATCGCCTGTGGTATGCGTGCAGACGTGTTCGCTCTCGGCATGGGAAACCGTGTTCTCGGCTGGAACAAGATCACCGGATTCTCCTTCGGGAAACTGAAAGAAGGTCTTGAATTACACGGCAACACCGATTACCGCCTGGCGGCTTTCCCGATTGGCGGATATGTGAAGATCGCCGGAATGATCGATGAAAGCCTGGATACGGAACTGCCGCAGACGGAAGCGCAACCGTGGGAATACCGCTCGAAACCGGTATGGCAGAGAATGATCGTAATCTCCGCCGGCGTCATCATGAACATCCTTCTGGCCGTCGGTATCTTCTGGGGAATCAATTACGTGCAGGGTGAAACCTTCATGAAGACGACGGAAGTCGGTATCGTGATTAAGGATTCCCCCGCAGCAAAAGCGGGACTGCAAACCGGAGATAATATTCTTTCCATCAATGGAACCCCCATAGAATATTGGGAAGCAATCCAGACCACAATTTATTTTGATCATCTCGATCAGGATATTTCGTTGACAATCGGCCGCGCCGGTGTGCAACAGACCATCGTTATACCGCAAAATGAAATTCCCGATATCACAGAGGCGGCATTCGGTATTTTTCCGAATAATACGGAAGCTATCATCAACGATGTTTTCCCCGGCAAGCCGGCGTACAAAGCTGGGCTGCAATCCGACGATGTAATCATCTCTATCGACGGAGAGAGGGTGTTCAATCAAGAGAATGTTATTACGGTCGTCAGCAAGCGGGCGGGCAAAGAGATCGCTATGGTGGTGAAGAGAGTCAATGATACAAAAACTCTTTTGGTCACTCCCTCGGAGGATGGTAAGATCGGTATAACTGTGGGAAGCAGGTATAATGGACCGATTCTGCAGAAACAGTACGGTTTGTTCGAATCATTTCCCCGCGGAGTGCGCCAGACAATCAGCGCTACGACACTCTATGCACGTTCCATCTGGCAGTTAATCGTAGGAAAAGCGGAATTTACAAAGTCGGTCGGAGGACCGGTAAAGATTGCACAAATGGCAACGCGCAGTGCCGAAGTTGGGATTATCAGTTTTCTTGCATTCACTGCGCTGCTTAGTATCAGCCTCGCCGTGATGAACATTCTTCCCTTTCCGGCATTGGATGGCGGTCACCTGATCGTTCTTTTATATGAGGCAATTTTCCGGAAACCGTTGCCGAACAGTATACAGATACGAATTCAACAAGCGGGTATGGCCATATTGCTCGCCTTTATGGTATTTGTCCTTTATAACGATATTTTTGGATAACAAATCAGAAGAAAAAATTTTAATAAAAAACATTCACACGCATGGGGGATTTACTGCAAAGGGATGAAGTATACGCAAAGTGACATTTAACACACTATTATTCTAAAAATCATCTATTTTGCAGTGAGCATATGAGGAGAGCAGTTATGAAAAAATTCACCATTTCATTCGTGTTGATGATAATCCCGCTGACAGGTCTTTTCAGCCAGTCAATCTCAGTCGATCCGGTTATCACTGAAGCAGACATCATCAATGCATCGGTATTGGTCGATCCGTTGGCAGAAAAATTGAAAGATATCGCACCGACCACATTTTCAATGCGGATCGGCAATCTGGCAGGTGTTCCTATTAAAGCGAGTATGGAATTGGCCGCCACAGTCACACTGGAAGAGGATCGCACTCCTGCATCAATGTTCTTAGGACCTGCAAGAACAAAAAAGCCGTTCCTTGTCCCCGTCGGCGGGCGCATGTTCACCAGTAAGGATGCAGATAACCCCTCCTCTGATATTGATTTCATGGTGACCATCAATGAAGAACTAAAAAAGAAATTGAAGGATAAGATCCTGGAACCCGAAAGCGGCGGACGCGTACCGTCCGGCTTGTATGAAATACAGGTGACCGTCACCGTTGATTCGGTGAATGGTGTTGCGGTACAGGAAGCTCCGATCGTGATTAATCGTTCCGTGAATGTAACGAATCCTACGACGACTGTTTTGGATGTTCCTTTCACCAACGGATATATTTATCCGACACCATTCCCGCAATTTCAATGGACGTATGATACGCGTGCGGTGTTGATCTCCATTTATGAACTTCGTCCCGAACACCAGTCATTGGAAGATGCCATTGGCGCTTCCGATCCGTATCTCAAGGTACGCATCGATCGGAAACTGACTGGTAATCTCAGTTCATTCACCTATCCCCAAAGTGCCGCGAGCCGTTTGGGCATAGAATATCAGCGTGGACCCCGACAGCTGGAGCGGGGAAAAATGTATGTCATCGTCCTTGACGGAATAACAACGGCATTCGGTTTTGAAGTGGAGCCGCTCCGCACGATCCGCTCATTTGCCATTGCCGATCCACAAGGACAGGTAGTGATCAATATTCTGCAGACAACGTTCGGGGGGAGCGAGTTCCAGAATATTTTCAATCTGATTCAGGATTTAAATTTACAATTGAATGTGAACGGAATTTCACTGAACGGCGTCGCACTCAGTCCGCAGGACCTTCAAAAATTATTGCTCGAAAATAAAGACCGTATTACTTCAGTACGGTTTGAAGACTAAGGGGATGAAAGGAACCATTATGAGACACTCAGTACAATTTTTATTCATTCTTCTCCTTGCCTGTTCTTTCGTCACGGTCACCACAGCGCAAAAGAAAAAAGCACTGGCAACTATCTTCAAGCCGGTCGGCACTGTGGACTATAAGGCCGGAGAGAAGGACTGGACGATCGCAAAACCGGCCACTCCCCTGATGGCCGGAGATATTGTGCGTACACAAGAGAACTCTTTTGCCATCGTGAAGTTCCTGGAGAACTCGGTCGTCCGTGTTCAGGAAAAATCCGAAGTGACCATCAACGGCGAAATCGCAAAGGGAGAATTCTCAAAGAACATCCATCTGCAGCGGGGCGAAGTCGGTTTCCAAGTGAAGAAACGTGCGAACGAGAAATTCGAATTTTCCACACCGACCTCTGTTGCATCCATCCGCGGTACCGGTGGTCTGCTGATCGCCGGACAGGACAGCAACGATGTGCTGATCCTGGGAAGCGGCAATGTGGATTTCAAGAACCTCATATCGAACACGGTAATGAAAGTGAAAGCAGGACAGACCGCGTACTCCATGTCCAACGGCAATATCAATGTTGGAGAATCATCACAGGAAGAGAAGCGTCTTCTCAATAAGAGTTCCGGCGACAGCAC
>Ga0172379_10002034_pt1 | contig 37456 bp, 33 predicted proteins | sample GrowelOW334metaG_FD_119756 | JGI IMG/M metagenome (GOLD analysis project Ga0172379, IMG submission 119756) | Groundwater microbial communities from an aquifer near a municipal landfill in Southern Ontario, Canada - Groundwater well OW334 metaG | ecosystem: Environmental > Aquatic > Deep... | reverse complement strand
AGGAAGCTCCCGGGACTTGGGATCCGGTGGATCAGCCCATGCCTTCTTATCGTGAGTATCGATTTTACAAGGGTTCCTACCGCATCACGCAGAAGCAGCCAGTCCACGGGGAAATGTATGTTCCTTTCGGTTATAATTGCATTTTTTTAATGGACTTTAGACAATTTCATTATCATGCAATTAGACGATCAGCATGCAAGTCCTTTTCTTTTAAAGAATTACACTTTTATAGACAAGCTCTATGTAGGGCGCGTTCTCCGTAACGCGCCGCCTCAAGAGCGGACACCTCGGAGAGGTGTCCCTACCTCCAGAATAAAAACGCATTACTGCCTGCATATGAAATGTCAAAATTTCCGCTGGAAGGGTGTTGCAAAAACAAGCTATATGTTGTATGATGGTATTCGCTTGGTATAATGGGAGGAGCCAATGAAATTTCTGGACAAACTTTTCGGGGGGAAAAAAACTGCGGGGAAAATCGATATCTCCGGCGTAAAATTTCTCAATGAGGACGACGGTTCAAAGATATCACATACAATGCCTATCGCCGTAACACCCCCTCCACAGCATTACATCATAAAAACCGAGGGAAAATATCTGATTTATGATTCCCTTCGGGAAATGCCCCAGGAACTCCGCGCCCAGATTGAAAGCCTTGAAAATACCGATGAAGTAAAAAACATATATACAGTGGTTTTTGAAGGAAAACGGACAGTTTACACACACTTCAATGATATTCCCCTTGACGTGCGTGAGGCTATAACCAATTTTAGCGAAAAGAAAAAAAGGGGTTGATAATTTCCCCCGTCCTCCATCAAATCATAATATTATGCCTCACTCGAAGATACATACCCATACCCGTTCCATGGATCAGCTTATATCGGTAATGAAAAAACTTCGCTCCGAGAAGGGTTGCCCGTGGGATCGAGAACAGACTCATTCCTCCCTTAAAAAATACCTTATGGAGGAATGCGCCGAACTCATGGATTCCATCGATGACAAAGACACGGACGGGATATGTGAAGAACTCGGCGACCTTCTGATGCACATAGTTTTCCATTCCCAGATAGCAGAGGAAAACAAGTCATTCACTTTTGAAGACGTTGTCGGAGGCATCACGGAAAAAATGATTCGCCGACATCCTCATGTCTTTGGAGATGGAAAAGCCGAAAACTCCAGTGAAGTCGTTGAAATGTGGGAAGTTATTAAAGGACAGGAGAAAAAAGAAAGAAACAGGGGCAGAAAATCGCTGATGGACGGAATTCCCCGACATTTGCCAGCCCTTTTCAGGGCTCATGAAATGCAGAGAAAAGCTGCGAAAGTCGGATTTGACTGGAGCAATTCACACCAAATCATGGAAAAGATCGGGGAGGAGATGGAAGAGCTTAAAAAGGCGATTGCCGACGGTGATGAAAAATCTGTAAACGAGGAAATAGGAGATCTTATTTTTTCAGCTGTAAACCTTGCCCGTTTTAGAAAAGGGACATCCGCAGAAGAAATACTTGCCTGTACTATTCAGAAGTTTGAAAGAAGATTCAGATACATTGAGGAGAAACTTGCCTCCGCCGGCAAATCCGCCGAAACAAGTTCGCCAGATGAAATGGACGGTTTTTGGAATGAAGCCAAAAAAAACGGCCTTTAAGTCAGTGGATGCTGCTTCAATTTTAAGGAATAACCTTTGAATAGGGTTTTAACTTGTCTTGAGCCGTTCTCCGGTATATATTCCGAGGTTTGTCATATCTGTAAAATATTTTATTTTAAATAAAAGAATATAAGATGCCAGAGAAAACCGGTACAGTAAAAGTCAGTATTTATGATACAACCCTCCGCGACGGGACACAGGCCGAAGGTGTTTCATTATCCGTTTACGACAAGGTTCGCATAGCCGAAAGACTTGATATTCTCGGTGTCAGTTATATTGAGGGGGGATGGCCAGGTTCAAATCCAAAAGACATGGCATTTTTTGAGAACATCAAGGGGAAAAAACTTAAAAACGCCAAAATAGCGGCTTTTGGAAGCACAAGACGAGCCAGCGTAAAAGTCGAAGCCGATGAAAATATAAGGAAACTTCTCGAAGCCTGCACTCCGGCTGTCACCATTTTCGGCAAAAGCTGGCTTCTCCACGTCCACGATGTCCTAAAGATTAAGCCCGACTTAAATATAGACATTGTGTCGGACTCCTGTCTGTATCTCAGAGCCCATGGGAAAGAGGTGATTTTTGACGCTGAACATTTCTTTGACGGATTCAAGGATAATCCGGAGTATGCTCTTGATGTTCTTCGGGCCGCCTGCAAAAACGGTGCCGGCACAATAGTCTTATGCGATACAAACGGAGGAGCTCTCCCTTCCGAAATCAGTCAAATCTGCGGAAAAGTCAAATCTGCCTTGCCGGAAGGAATTATTCTTGGAATTCATTGTCACAATGACGGTGAGCTTGCGGTCGCGAATTCAATTGCAGCCGTTGACACCGGAGCCAGGCACGTCCAGGGAACAATAAACGGTTTCGGCGAACGCTGCGGAAACGCCAATCTCTGTTCAATCATACCCTCACTTGAACTGAAAATGAAAATGTCGTCAATTGACAAAACCCAGCTCAGGCATTTGAGAGAGGTAAGCCTTTTTGTAGATGATCTCGCAAATATAAACCACAACAAACGGCTTCCATATGTCGGGGACAGTTCTTTCGCCCACAAGGGGGGAATGCATGTAAATGCCGTAAGCAAGAATCCGTCCACATTTGAACACATAAAACCTGAACTTGTAGGCAATAAGAGAAGGGTTCTTGTTTCAGATCTCTCCGGAAGAAGCAACATTCTCATGAAAATCGCCGAGCATAACATCAATATTGACGAGAAAGGCGAGGAGATTAAGGAGATTTTACAGACCCTGAAGAAAATGGAAAACGAGGGATATGAATTTGAAGCGGCGGATGCTTCATTTCATCTGCTTGCCAAAAAAGTTCTTAAATCACATGTCCCGTTTTTCAAATTGAACGGATACCGGGTAATAATTGAAAAAAGGGGCAAAGATGAACCCTGTTTTTCTGAAGCTACTGTCAAACTTGAAGTATTGGGTCAGCAGGAACTGACTGCAGCCGAAGGAGATGGGCCTGTCAATGCACTGGATCTCGCGCTCAGGAAGGCCTTAATGAGATTTTTTCCCGAAATCAAGGATGTTCATCTAAAAGATTTCAAAGTCAGGATTCTTGACAGCAAGGATGGATCTGCGGCCAAAACCAGAGTTCTTATCGAGTCTGGCGACGGCAATGAAACATGGGGGACGGTAGGGGTCAGCGAGAATATAATCGAGGCTTCATGGGAGGCTCTAGTCGATTCTGTCGAATACATTCTATATAAGAAGATAAAGCAGAAAAAAAACAAAAAAACGCAGGAATTATGAAAAAACTGCTGGTTGTTATCGTTGTGGTGGCGGCATTCATGGGAGTGGGAATTCCCAAGGCGAAAGCAATGGATCCGGTAACGATTGGCATACTTGCGCCAATAATACTGCCTTACGCAATCCCCGTTGCCGAAACTGCCGCCCAGTACGCTTTAAAAGGTCTGGTGAATGCTGGAGTGGGAATGGTTGATGTTTTCAAGGACATGGTTGGGGTTTTCATGATGCCTGTCGGTTTCCTGGAGGTTACACTTGGAATGCCGTTTGGCTTGTTCTCAAACGGATGTGAAAATATCGGAATCGGATTCGTGGCTCCATTTAAACTCGCTTTTTCCACAGTAATGCTAGTTCCGCGATTATTTTGCCTGTATAGCTAATGACCCGCAAAAACACCAAATTAGTTTCCTCTTGCCGCGGGGAAAAATGGAGGGAATACGAACCTCTTGCTTCAATTCTTGAGGAATGGTATGGGAAAGAGGAGGGTTCCACAGAAATGATATCCCATCTTCCTGATGCTATTCCAATACAGCAGGCATTGAATAATATTGTTAAAAATTCCATAAATTCGGACAATTCCGCGCTGATAAGGCTAAAGGACGACTGGGAGAAGCTTGTTGGAAAGGATATCGCAAATATCGCAAAACCGAAGAATATAAAAAACGGGATAATTTACATAGAAGTTGCCAATAGTGCCTGGATGATGGAACTGAAGAATTACAGTAAAAAAATGATAATGGAGAAAATTTCCGGTTTATACGGGGATAAGCTATACAGGGATATTGTGTTTGTACCTTCAGGATAAATCATTATGAACGACGATTATTTTAAAATCCTTCTGCAAAAGAACAACGGGCTGAACATATCCAATTCTCCGGGATTCCTTTGGACACCTGTCCGAACAAAACCGAGGCAGGAGAAAAAATTCATTGAATATTGCGAATCGCATGGAATTGCATTTTATCTTCCGTTAAGAAAAAACATAAGACGTTATCAGAGAAGAACCGTTGAATTTTATATCCCTATGTTCACCGGATATGTTTTCTGCTCCCTTGATCAGGATCTTTATCAGAAAGCCGTTCTTTCAAACAGAATAGTTTACAGGCTTCAAATGAACGAAAAGAGCGAAACGGAACTGATAAAAGATCTTTGCGATATACAGATGATTGAAAAGATTGCAAACGAATCTGATGTTATTGTAAGGCCAGAACTGGCGGCAGGAAAAAAGATTATTGTAAAATCAGGACCTCTTAAAGGGATGAGAGGTGTTGCCGAGAAAAGAAAAGGCAAGACGATGATAACTATAAATGTTGAAATACTCGGACAGTCTGTTTCAACAGAAACTGATGTAGAAGATATCGAAGTCGATGACTGATTAGTTGGCCTTATCTGGTGCTTCCGCCAATTTCCTTATTACGGAACAGCATTACGGCTAAATAACTGCAAAATGACATGTAAATGGAACAATACAGACCCGTCCAGAAAAGATATTCGACGGGAATATGTTTTTTGCTTGCCAATGCATCAGCCAGCCAGAAAAATTGCCAGTTTGGTATTAACGCATAAAACACCGATGATGCCGAAAAAAAAGATTCTTCTGCGGTCTTGCCGAAAAAATAGTCAGATATAAGTCCTGAAAAAAACAATGCCGAGCATATTATCAGATTGGGAACAATATCAAACCTCGTCGATAAAGTCACGGTTATAACCCCCATTATCCACACTGAGAAAAATATAAGGAAGAACGCAGGCATGACATCGGAATAAGGAGGGACATCACTACTGCTTGGAATGAAATTTAAAATTATTGCAAATCCTGTTATAAGGATAAGCATTCCGGCTACTGCGGATGAGGCAAAAGACCTTCTTAATATATAATTTCTTACAGCCCCGAAAACACATGCCGCCACCAACAGTCCATAATAGACATACATTGTGGCGAAGTCCAGTCTGAACTGGTCACACGCTATTCTCAGTGAAATCAGGGAAGAGGCGTTACAAATAAAAACAAAAACTGTAAGAGCCGCCGTTATTCCAGCTATTTTCGCCAATATGAAGTTTTCCCTTGGTACCGGCTTTGAGAGAAGAAGAAGAACAGTTCCATTGCGCATTTCCCTTGAAACGGTGTGGCTCGCACAAAGGACGGCTGCAATCAGACCGAACACCATGGTCGTGGCCATGGAACTGTCCATTACAAGCTTAATTTGCTCTCTGAATACAAAAAGGGACAATGTCGGAAAGAGACCTATCAGCACAACTGCAGTACAAAGTAGCAGAAAGAAAATAGGCTCTCTTAACGATTCACGGAAAGCGTTTCTCGCAACATGATAAAAATTGAACACGGAATTTAATCTTCCTTGGATCGGATTTGATCTTCATTATAAAAAACCTCCGACTCTTCCAGAAGGGGAGTCCGTTCACAATACCCGTTGTTTGCGAAAGAAACAGGCTGGAGGAGATTCTTTATTTTGGAACAACTTCAGTATCTTTGATAAGAACAGGTTCGGCCTTAACTGGTTCAGCCGCCTTCACAGGTTCAATTGACTTTATAACAGTCGGATCAACCGGGGTTGATGCGGGAGTTGGTGCTGCCCCGCGACCACCCGGATTGTAAAGTCCACTGTCAATCTGATCACTCAGTTTCTTGAATTTTGCAGCCAAATATGTCTTGTCAAGAATTTTCCCAACTGTTACCGCTACCTGATACCAATCTCTGTTATCCACCCTTATGATCGTCTGTTTGGAATCCATTCTCTTCGCATATGATTCTGGAACATATCTGGTATCTCCGAGAATAAGAACCTGTTTCGCATTAACCATTTTGACGAAATTTGTGAAATCAGCATCCTGAACTTCCAGGCAGGGGCCTTTTCCAGGCATAAAGAAAAGTTTTCCGCCTTCACTCGTGATAAGGAGGATGGGCTGATTTGTTTCTCCCTGAATCAACTCGGCGAGAACACGCGCCTTTGTGTAGTTCCCAGTAACAACAAGGGTGGTAATTTCCTTTGAAGGTCCCTGATACGGTCTTGACCAGTCCCAGAAACCCGCATTCGCAACCGCTATCATTGAAAATGCAACAACAATACCGGAAAATAATTTGACGGCTATTTTCATTTTATTATAATCCTCCCTGTTTAATTTTGAATAAAACGTCCTATTGATTAATATTATACTTGCAAATTAAAATTTCAAACCTTAAAATTTTGTGATTCCAATATTTTAAATAAATAAATGATAGAAAAGTGTCAAAATGATAAAAAATATTTTTGGCGTAAAAGGGAAAGTACCGCAGGCGGCTATTTTTATGAGCGGAAGCGGAAGCAATGCGGAGAAACTTCTTGAAAGTATCAGCAAACAGGGGGATAGACCATGGAACGCCTCCATGATTTTCACAGATGCCCCTTTGAAAAGCAGGGCGGCCAAAATTGCAGAGAACTATGAAATCCCGTATTTCGAACTCGACATTCTTGAATTTTACAGGAAAAGGGGTGAGACAAAAGTTTCCCTGGCAAGTGAAAAAGGCAGGAAAATAAGAGAAGAATGGACGGAGGAAGTAAGGAAAATGCTAAGCCCGTTTAAAGTTGATTTCGGAATTCTCGCCGGATTTGTCCCTCTGACAAACATAACATCGGATTTTCCGTGCCTGAATGTTCATCCGGGGGATCTGACAATCGAGGAAAATGGACGGAGAATATTTGTAGGCCTTCATACGGTGCCGATAGAAATGGCCATTGTCAGGAATTGCATGACACTCAGATCCAGCGTTATAATCGCCCAGGCATATACAGGAAGGGGCGGCGAGATGGACAGCGGACCTGTTATCGGAATTTCATCCCCCGTGAAAATAGATTTGGGAGAAAGCAAACTCGAAGATATTAAAAGGATCTATGCGGCAAGGCCTTCTCCGAGACCGCCCGGAGGATATAAGGATCTCCTCGAGAAGATCGCCGGGAAAAATCAGGAAAATTTAAAAATCAACGGAGACTGGCTGGTGTTCCCCCCGGCAGTAAAAGATTTTGCATCAGGAAGATTCGGTCATGATGAAAACAATTTCCTCTATTATCTGGTCGACGGCAACTGGAAGAAAATCAAAACAGTTGAATATACGTCCTCCTCGGCCAGTCCTCTATTCATCTGACCCGTTTATGCCGTCAATTAAAACAATTATTACGAAACATTGTTTGATGTCTGGAAGGCTTTTGAATGAAGAAATTTAAAATATCGGATAAAAGTCCCCACTATCTCGGACACAGGATCAGATTGAGGGAAAAGTTTTCCAGCTACGGGGCCGGGAGCTTCCATGATTATGAGCTTCTTGAACTTCTGCTGACCTATTCGATTCCCAGGAAAGACGTTAAAAAAGAGGCCAAGGCTCTCATTTCCAGATTCAAATCAATTTCAGGGGTTCTAAGTGCAGATATAAAAGAACTTTGCGAGATTGAAGGCATATCGGCGAATTCAGCCGTCCTCATAAGCCTCTGCAGGGAACTGGCCGCAAAGTCTCTTGAGGATAAGATTTTCAACAAGGACATCCTTTCGTCTCCCCAATCTGTCTATGATTTTTCCAAAGTGAAGCTTTCTCACCTTGAAAATGAAGTTTTCATGGTAATCTATCTCAATACAAAAAATCATGTCCAGGGACATGAGATAATTGACGAGGGAACTGTTGACACCGCAATAGTCTATCCAAGGAAAATAGTCAAGTCCGTCATAGGGAAAAAAGCGAGTTCAGTTATACTTGTACACAATCATCCGAGCGGCATATGCGAACCGTCAAATGACGATATCCGCCTCACTTCGGCTGTCAAGGACTCGCTGAAAACAGTTGATGTAAAAGTTCTTGACCACATAATTTCCGGAAAATCCGGATATTTCAGTTTCCGGGAGAAGAACCTGATTTGAAAGACCGTTTCAGAATAATCTGCCCAGTATCATGCAGACCGCAAACTCGGTTCGCAGTATCCTTGCTCCGATGCTTACCGGCTGCATCCCGTATTTTTCCAGCAGCGCGACTTCATATTCGGTAAAACCGCCCTCCGGCCCGACGCACAGGACAACCGGGCCGACAATATTTCGGGGGCAGTCACAGACCGCACCGGGATGTGCCAGCAACGGCAGTTTGCCTTTGATAATCCCCGTCAGTTCATCTTCAACAAACGGCTTAAAACGCCGTTTAACGCTGATTTCCGGTAACGCAGTATCCCCTCCCTGCTCCAGCCCCAGGATAAACTGCTCCCGGATCTCCTCCTCGAACAGCACCGGACTGTCCCAGTAACTTTTATCCACTTTCCAAGAATCGATCAATATGAATTTTTTAACTCCCACGGCTGTTGCCGCCTGGAGAATTTTCTTATATGTTTTCGGACGCGGCAAAGCAAAAATCAGGGTCACTGGCAAAACGGGTGGCGGCTCAGATGAAAATTCGGCTTGCAATTCTACTTTTCCCGGAGTTGAACTTAAAATCTTTCCCGTTCCGATGCGACCGTTCAGCAAACCAACTTTTATTTTATCTCCCGGCAGCACCCGTAAGATGCTCTGTATATGCAACGCCCGTCTGGGATCGCAAATAACTGCAATTCCGTCTTCGGCAAGTTCCTCTTCATAAATTATCACAAGATTCATTCTGTAAAACTTCCCCGCTTTCGTATACTATGCCATGATGCGCCTGAATTCCAATGGCCGCCAGCATCTAGAAGTCCTTCCCCACAAGCAAATCTAGCACTCTGTAAAGCTAAAATTTTTGCATAGACGAGTTAAATCGCGGATTGGATTTTTTCGATCCTCCTGATAGGCGACATGAATATCGTCCGAAGAAGGAACGGAAAAATACGGACGCAAGAAACTAGCCGGAAACCGGTTGCGATCTTTTGGATTTGGATTCGTACCCTTCGAGTACTTTCGATACCCCGGTATCGGCGGTCTCTCAGAATACGAACCAAACCTCAAAATCTTCGCAATCTATATGAGATTTTTAGCTTTTATAGATGTAGAGAACTAGCCCGCTCAAAACATTTCCCTTCCTTGACTGCAATGCATTGAAAGAGGATATTACACCCCTTGAAAGGGGCTGATGATGCCGGATGCCGGGATTTCTTTGAAGGAAACTTACTTTCGCTTCCAAGCTGGTTAATTCACGCGCCGAATTGGCCGTGGTCGCTCCAAACAAGGCGGCAAGACTATTGGTGGGATTTCAATTTTACATATGCTTAAAAATAAAAATACAGGAGGATCCGCCGTGAAAATACTTATAGTCGGAGGAGTTGCTGGAGGAATGTCGGCTGCGGCTAGGGCGAGACGCCTTGGCGAAAATTCTGAAATTATTGTGTTTGAAAAGGGGAATCATGTCTCTTTTGCAAACTGCGGACTTCCATATCATATAGGAGGCAAGATTAAGAACCGCGAATCTCTCCTTCTTCAGACACCGGAGTCCTTGCGGAAAATACTCAATCTTGATGTCCGAACAAACCAGGAAGTTGTCAAAATTGACCGCATGACTAAAAAAATCACCGTGAAAGATCTGAAGGAAAACCGCGAATATGAAGAGAACTACGACAAACTTGTCCTCTGCCCCGGTGCTGTTCCGATAAAGCCCAAACTTCCCGGAATTGAACATGAGAAGATTTTCTTTCTGAGAAATGTTGAAGACATGGACAAGATCAAGGCTGTGCTTGACACGGGAAATGCGAAAAGCGCAGTTGTCATAGGCGGCGGATATATAGGGGTTGAAATGGCCGAAAACCTCGTTTTGAGGGGTTTGAAGGTTCATGTTGTTGAAATGCTCAATCAGATACTTCCGCCATTCGATTTTGAAATGGCAAAGGATCTTCAGAACCATCTTGTGGCAAACGGGGTAGGTATTCATTTAGGCACCGCCGCCGCCGCATTCAGGGACATTTCCGGCAGAATTTCTGTTGAACTTCAGAATTCCGAGGTGCTGGAGGCTGATTTGGTGATTCTTTCGGTCGGCGTCCGCCCAGATACCGAACTCACTAAAAATGCAGGTCTGAACCTCAATGAAAAGGGGGGGGTAATAGTCAATGAATTCATGCAAACATCCGATCCTAATGTCTATGCCGCCGGAGATGCCGTTGAGGTTGTTGATACCGTAACAGGACAGCCTTCCCAGATCCCCCTTGCCGGTCCGGCAAACAGACAGGGAAGAATTGTTGCCGACAATATTTTTGGGAAAAATTCTTCTTATAAATCCACTCTTGGAACAGCTATTCTTAAAGTGTTTCAAATGACCGGAGCCTGCACTGGAGCTTCTGAGAGAACCCTTAAAAGAAACAATATCCCTTATTTAAAGGTCTACCTGCATCCGTCAAATCATGCCGGTTATTATCCGGGTTCAACTCCAATACATTTTAAACTCATATTCGCACCTTCTGACGGTAAAATTCTGGGTGCTCAGACCATCGGTTTCGAGGGAATTGACAAGCGTATTGACGTACTTGCAACGGCCATAAAGGCCGGGATGACTGTCTATGGTCTGGAGAATCTTGAACTGTCATATGCCCCTCCTTATGGATCGGCAAAAGATGCCATAAATATGGCAGGTTTTGTCGCATCTAATCTTCTGAAGAGGGATATTGAATGCTGGTATCCTGAAGACTTCCCCGACAAAACCAATAACGGTCTGATTATTGATGTCAGACCTGAAGACATGTTCAATCTCTGGCACATTCCGGGAGCCATCAATATTCCTCACGGAAAACTTCGCAAGGAGCTTGATAAGCTTCCAAAAGACAAGGATCTTTATCTTTACTGCAAAGTGGGATTTACCAGTTATCTCTCATACCGGCTTTTGAAACAGAAAGGTTTTGGGACGAATAATGTGCTGAAAACTCTGTCCGGCGGAATTATGACTTTCTGCTGTTACCACGGACCGGGAATATGTTCTTCTGAAAGAAAAATTCCGTTTGTTCCATATTCATCCGAACCCGTGAAATCTGAAAAGTTCACTCCAGCTACGGAAAAAGTTTCAAAACAGGAACTTGTTCTTGATGCATGCGGCCTGCAATGTCCCGGCCCCATAATGAGGATAAAAGCCGCAATGGATAAGCTTTCCGACGACGATGACTTGATTGTTTACGCCAGCGATCCGGGATTCGTAAACGACATCAAATCCTGGTGTACCCAGAACGGCCATCAGTTAATCGGCATTTCCGGAAAAATTCCGAAAGTTGAGGCTAGAATAAGAAAGGGCAATCTGACGGAACTGCGAAATACGCAAGTTTCAATTCCACAGAAAACCAATAAGACAATCGTAGTCTTTTCCGAGGATTTGGATAAGGTTTTAGCGTCTTTTGTAATAGCGAATGGAGCACTTGCCATGGGCAACAAGGTCACCATGTTTTTTACATTTTGGGGTATTAACGCCCTTCGAAAAGGAGGAACTCAGGCACCGGGAAAAGGATTCATGGATAAAATGTTCGGCATGATGATGCCAAATGGAGCAAGAAAACTGAAACTCTCAAAGATGAATATGCTTGGAATTGGCACGGAAATGATGAAAATAGTCATGAAAAACAAAAGAGTTGATGATTTACCCACGCTCATTGAATCCGCAAGAAAAGCGGGAGTGAGACTGGTTGTCTGTTCAATGTCAATGGATATAATGGGAATAAAGACAGAAGAGCTAATTGACGGACTTGAAATCGGTGGGGTTGCAACTTTTCTCCAGGAAGCCGACGCATCCAGTGCAACACTCTTTATCTAAGGAGGTTATCCCCGATGTCCGACGGAATCGGGGTAAACTCCGGTGAATCACCTGAATGGATGAAATGGAAGCCTTCACGAGAGAGGATTATGCGACGCGGTTCTACGCCCTATGGTCTTTCCCGGGAAGTTCATCCCGAGACTCGCAGACGTGCCCGGGATGATGCCGCATGAGAAAAGAGTACGTCCCCTCCCCGGGGAGGAACTCCCCCTTGAAGATATTCCCCCTCAATTGAGGGGGATGGGGCGGACTTACCCTGATCGTAACCCAGGAGGGTCAAGTGATTTATAGACAATATGATGAGACGGAAAAGATGGGGTTTTTATGGCTATTTGATGGTACGACACAACTGAGTTGTGAACTTCAACGGACGTATTCCTGCGGCAACAATTTTCTTGCATTTTGTAATCAGCTCAACCAATAGTTTTTCGTCTAAATGCTTTTTTAATTTATCTTTTCCCTCAAATCTGCATCACAAGAAGCAGCACTGATATTGCAATGAAGATTACACCTGTAGCGAGTTTTATTTTTCCGGCGTGGTTTTTCAGCCACACGGAGAGTTGCCTGTCGCTGACACCGACGAAAAACAGCATGAAAACAATAATCAGAGGGACAATGAAAGCGGCATTGTAGAGTATCAGCATCACAACAGCCTTCATATGAGTACCTTGCGTATTGACTATAAACAGGATTGTCGGTAAATAGGTCTGTCCGGTGCAGGCCAGTTCAAACACGGAAACCGAGAATCCAATCAATGCCGCCCCAAGCATATAATGATGGAGCTTTATATTCTTCCTGATAACCGTGTTTATCTTCATACGGATGCTGTTATTCAGTTTGAGATTCATATCCTGCAATAAGCCTTTTTTCATCTTAAAACAGTCAATAAGGTTCATGATGCCGACAAATCCTGCGATTAAGGAGCCGGAATAATATGCATATTTGGCAAGATTAGGTATTGACCGGAGGTAGTCAACGGCCTTGAGGAATCCGATTCCCATCATGAGATATGTGATGAAAACCGCCAGCGTAAAGCTCAGCCCGACCAGGATTATTTTCTTTTTGCCATATTCGAGGAGCGCGATATAAGACAGCAGGAAAATAATCGTAACAAAGGCGCAGGGGTTTATCCCGTCAATCAGTCCTGCGGAGAGAACCGCTGTCCAGCTGATTTTATCATAACGGCTGTTAATTGATCTTTCAGCCTTGATGAGTTCATCGATGGAAAATTCCGGAGTTGGAAATTTGTCGGCGGTTTTTATGGCCGAGGCGACTTTACCGACGACATCAAGATTTTTAAAGGATTTTTCGCCTATGAACGATTCTCTCCCGAAGAATACTGCGGGTGTGGCAAGATGAAGTTTATCGGGTATGGAATATCTGATGCACAGCGCTTCGTTGATTACTTTAGATTTGGAGTCATTTATTTTACAATGGAATATTTTGAGCTGCTCGGGATACTTCTTCGAAAAGTAGCGCATGCTTATGTCAAGACGACTGCAGATCAGGCATCCGGGTTTGTAGAAATAATAGAGTTTCAGGGGGTTTTGTTTTTTTATGTCTGCAGGCGATGCCGAGGCGACTGTGTTAAACATTCCGGTTCTTTCTGAACCGGAATATTTATTAAAGAAGCCGGAATATGGGCCTGATTTGCCGGAAGAAAGCTCTTCTTCGATAAGAAATGCCAGCTTCTTTTTTATATTATCGGTCTTCTGGACGGTTCCGAATGATGTGTAGAACTCAGGGACTTCTCCCGGGGGAATCCCGTATTTGCCCTCAAACGCCATCAGTGTTTCAAAATTCTCCGGTATTTCAAGATCAAGTTTTACCACCTCGATCTTATTCCCGTAAACCTCGATTAACTGAGGAAGGATGATCTCGTCAACCTCCTTGCATTTCTCAGGGCAGTTTTTCTCCATGAAATAGATGACCCTGCATTTTTCCGCAGAAAAGGAGTTGAAGCCCTGCAGGATTAAAAAACAAAACAAAAGTATTGTGTTTTTCTTCATGATAATCATTCTGTTGCCGGAACAAGATTTAAGGAAACTTCTAAAAATTGCCCTTGATGCAGGTGAAAATCAATATCGCTTCAAAAATTAACTGGACGTCTTCCATGATTGATTTCCGGCGGTTCCGATGGTATTTTCAATCATTAACATGGAAGAAACAACATTTTTCGGGAGTTTTGAATGATTGAAGGATCCAGTGTAAAAAAATTTTTTGAACGGAATTGGGAGAGAATGGTTCTGTGGATTATTCTAATAGGGCTTTTCTATCTCCTTAAACCTTTTTTCCTCCTTATTTTTGAAACCTTCCTAATCACCTATGTGGCAAAGGGTTTTGTCCAGTGGATATTGGGCAGGATAAAACTGAACTACCGGCTTACGGTGGTGTTGGTCTTCATTCTGTTCCTCGGCCTGCTGACGGCGGCGGGAGCCTGGATAGGGCCGAAGCTAATCATTGAATCCAACCAGATACTGACTGCATTTGCGTCCGACGGGGAACATAGGACACAGGATAAGATAAATGATTTTGTGGAAGATACTGTTGTGAAGCTGGTTGGGGAGAAAAAGGGACAGGCGGTCATCGGGTCGGAAGAATACACAATGATTATGGAAGCCATGAAAAACGAATTTTCAAAGGCCGCCAAATCCGGATTGCCGCAGGTTCTTCAGACCATGTTGCATATTATAAAAATCGGATGGGAGATAATGGTATCTCTCCTTCTGGCATTCATTTTCTCTTTTATTCTTGTCATGGACTGGCAGAAAATATGTGAAAAAACCAAGGAACTGGAAAATAGCCGAATACGTTCTTTCTACATTGGAGCAGCTCCCCACATCCAGGCGTTTGCGAACATTCTTGGCAGGGCGTTGCGCGCACAGGCCGTCATTGCGACTTGCAACACGGTATTCACGGCAATCGGATTGTGGTACTTCCAAGTTCCAAACATTGCCCTTCTCTCAACGATAGTTTTCCTGTGCGGATTTATTCCAATACTCGGAACTTTCCTGAGTTCAATTCCAATCCTGATTTTCGGAATTCAGGTAGGCGGACTTCCACTGGGGCTGAATCTCGTAATTTTTGTAGCCGCCGTCCATGCATTTGAGGCATACGTCCTGAACCCGAAAATCACCGGAGACATTCTGCGCATCCATCCGATTATAATCCTCATACTTCTTCTTGTGGGGCAACGTTTCTTCGGGATTTGGGGAATGGTTGTCGGGGTGCCCATCGGATGTTATGTAATCACCGTACTTTCTACGAAAGAGGAAAACGCAGGCGTTTAATCTGAACGGGGAATTCTCTATAGATATTCATATGAAAAAGTTGCGAGGCTGAGAGAATTCGGCGATTGGCATCCCATAAATCAATACTGCCGAGACACCGAATGATCCTATTTTGCCTATCGGTTTGCGCGGGATGCTTTTATCTCCATCTCCTCCCCGCATCCTTCGAAAGTATCGATCCATCTGCTTATCTCCAGCTTAGTCTTATCTGCAGTTTATCGCCGGCAACCCTGGATTCATATATTTTCAGGTTTCCGATATCATCGGAATTTGATTTGCCTGATTTTATGTCAAATGAATAGTTGTGTATCGGGCAATGAAGTCTTCCGTTTCCGTAAATGCTGTCAACGATGGGTCCCTTTTCATGGGGGCATTGAGGTTCGGTTACGATCCATTTCCCGTCGCGCGTATGAAACACGGCAAATTCACCTTCGGAGGTTTTAACCAATCTGGTCTCGCCGACGGAAAGGTCATCCAGTCCGGCGACAGTAAACCAGCCGTCCTTAACAACGGATATGGGTTCCCCGAGATATTTTTCGTTCACGAGATCCCCGTGACTAACCCATGGATTCTTTATGCTGGAAAGAGCCAGTGAAAAATCGTCTTCCAGTTTTTTCAGTTTGTCGGGAGTGTCATAAAGTATTGCATCTGTGATTCTTTCAACGCCTATTCTCTCGACAAAATGAGAAGTCCGTTCCAGATATTTGCCGTGGAACCGGTAATACTCATAGAAACGGTCGGCTATTTTCATTACTTCCCCATGGGTTTTAACGCGGGCTATTTTTTTCGCAACCATAACCTGTGCTCCGCCGTTTCCGCCTATAAAGACATCCCAGCCTCCCTCAATGGCAACTACACCGAAGTCCTTTATTGTAGCCTCGGCGCAGTTGCGGGGGCATCCGGAGACACCCATTTTGAATTTCGCGGGACCTGTCATCCCGTGATAGCGGTCGCACATTTTTTTACCGAGAGTCATTGAGTCGCCGACCCCGAATCTGCAGAACTCGGTTCCGACACATGATTTTGCGGCGCGGAATGTCTTTGTGTATGCATAACCGCATTCACATCCAATTTTCTTCCATACAGCGTCGAGATCGCCTTTTTTCACAGAATACAGTCCGATTCTGTCGGCGCCTGTAATCTTGACTGTGAGATTATATTCTTTTGCGACATTCGCAATCTTTGCCAGGCAGTCGGGATCTGCAACTCCACCATGGATTCGGGGTATGATGCTGAACGTGCCGTCTTTCTGTATGTTTCCGTGGTAGCGGTCATTTGCGGGTCTTGAATCATTTTCGATGTCATAAGCGCCTTTCCATATGTAATTCAACAAGTAGTCAACCCCCATTCGGGTTTTTGGATCATCGGCAGCCTTATCGCCAAACGAGAGAAGAACTGAAGAAACTGAGCGGCAGCCGTTTTTGATTATATATTCATTCAGCTCTTCGCGGTTAAGGGGAATCCCCGGAACATAATATCTTTCGGCGGGATCGTCCTTAAGCTCGCCGATTTCAGATATCAGCAGCGCCTTAAGTTTGCCCTTGCAGTTTCCGCAACCTGTTCCGGCGCGTGTGGATCCCATGATCTTGGAGACTGTATCCGCACCGTTTTTAATGGATCTCCGTATTTTTCCGGCGTTAACACCGTTGCAGTCGCAGACTGGAGCGTCATCGGGCCAGGATGATGCATCCATGATTGCTTCGGATGAAGACGCTCCGGGAAAGAGGATGTCGGCCCTGCGTGAAGGAATCGGAAGTTTTGCCGTATAGGACAAGGATATGCCGTCGGCGTTTAAATCTTCCCCAATAAGATTTGCACCTATGATTTTATTGTCGCGGATAATAAGCTTCTTGTAGATCATGGAATTCTTGTCTTCGAAAACGGCGATTTCATCGCCAACATGTTCATTGAATTTACCCATTGTTATGACAGGGAAATCACTTTTAAGTTTTGTCGGCGGTATTTCCGAGCCTGCATAGAAGATATCGCCTCCGAGCAGAATTGAGGCGAGCATGCGCGCCTGATCCCAGACGGGAGCGACGAGGCCGTAAACACGCCCGCGGTGTTCGCAACATTCTCCTATTGCGTAAACATTATCGTCCGATGTCTTCAGCGTATCATCAACCATTATACCGCGGTTGACCCTCAATCCGGATTCGGACGCAAGCTTGGTATTCGGTTTTATGCCGCAGTTGAAGAAGACGGCATCAACAGGGATCTCCATCCCGTTTTTCAATACGGCCTTTTTTACGCCGGTTTCGTCGCCAATCAATTCCGCAACAGGATTCTCCATGAAAAACTGCAGCCCTTTCTCCTCCATCTTCCGCTGCAGATAAAATGCCGCATCTTTACAGAGCTGGAATTCCATCAATGTGTCAACAAGATGCGCAATCATGATGCGCTTCCCCATTTTCTTCAGTCCGAGGGCAAGTTCAAGCCCGAGCAGCCCTCCGCCGACAACAAGCACCTCCGTCCTGTTTTCAAGATACCGCTTTGCCCTGACGACATCGTTTATTGTGCGGATGGTCATTACGCCGGGAAGATTCGTTCCGTCAACTTTTGGAATAAACGGATTTGATCCGGTCGCGAGGACAAGCGTATCATAAGAAATTGCAGATTTATTTTCCAGCGATATCTTCTTCTTTTCACGGTCTACCGCCGTCGCCTTTACGCCAAGTATCGCGTTTACGCCGTTGTCTTTGAAATATTCCGGACTCTGGATGAAAACATCGTCCACCGAATCGGAATAAAGCATGTTCACAAGCTTGATTCTGTTGTAGTTCCCGTGCGCTTCATCTCCAATCACTGTGATGTCAAATTTTTCACGGTCGCGACTTACAATCTCCTCGATAAATTTTCCCGAAGCCATTCCGCATCCGACAACAACAAGTTTTTTCTTTTTAATCATAATCAGATGTGAATCCCCCCAGGGGAAAATGGCCGGACGGCTGTCTGCAAGGAGAAACCCCTGCAACCAACCATCCGGCCAGAATTTAGTTTTATTTCTTCAATATGGCCTTCAAGTCGGCTTCGGCTGTTGTGACAGGCATGATGTTGAAGTTATCCACGAGCACTTTCAACACGTTCGGGGTCACAAAAGCGGGCAGGCTGGGTCCGAGCCTGATGTTCTTGATTCCCAGGCTGAGAAGTGTCAGCAGAATAACAACCGCCTTCTGTTCGTACCATGAAATAATCATTGAGAGAGGCAATTCATTGACTCCACAATTGAACGCCTTCGAGAGTGCCACGGCGATCTGAATGGCGGAATACGCATCGTTGCACTGTCCGACATCCAGAAGTCTTGGGATTCCGCCGATCTCGCCGAATTCCAGTTTGTTGAAGCGGTATTTTCCGCAGGCAAGCGTCAAAATTACACAGTCTTTCGGAACCTGTACCGCAAAATCGGTGTAATAGTTTCTTCCGGGCTTTGCTCCGTCGCATCCGCCGATCAGGAAGAAATGCTTTATGGCGCCGGCCTTGACTGCATCGATTACAGTTCCGGCGACGCTCATTACCGCATTGTGTCCGAATCCGACCATAATGGTCTTCTCGGCTTCATCAGATTTGAATCCTTCGGCTGCAAGGGCTTCTTTTATGACAGGAGCGAAGTCATTGTTTGTCACATGAGTCACTCCCGGCCAGGCTACGAGTCCGGTCGTGAATATCCTCCTGATGTATCCGTCGGCAGGCTTCTGGATGCAGTTCGTGGTCATCAGTATGGAGCCGGGGAATTCACTGAATTCCTTCTTCTGATCCTGCCATGCACCACCATAGTTTCCGACAAGGTGCTTATATTTCTTGAGTCCGGGATAGGCATGGCATGGAAGCATTTCACCGTGAGTATAAATATTTATGCCTTTTCCCTCTGTCTGTTTGAGAAGGGCGTCAAGATCCTTAAGATCGTGACCCGATACGAGGATTGCCTTTCCTTTGACTGGCGTAATTCTTACTTTTGTAGGGACGGGATGTCCGTAAGTGCCGGTATTTGCCTCGTCGAGAAGTTCCATCACCCTGAAGTTGACCTTACCGCATTCCAAGCTCATTTCAGTGAGTTTTCCGGCATCGGCCGGGTTATCGGCAAGATAACTGAGCGCCTTATGGAAAAAGGCGTATACCGTCGGATCCTCCTTGCCGAGAATCTGTGCGTGATCGGCATAAGCTGCCATCCCTTTCAATCCGAGAATAAGCAGGTATTGAAGGCCGGCAACATCATCCCCGTTTTTCTTTTTATTCTCCTCAACGCCCACGCCAATCGCCTGTTTTACCATTTCGCTACGTGTTTCGGCGAACTTGAAAACCGCCGGACCACTTATGCTATCCTGTGATTTACCTTGGGATTTGCAGGCTTCTTCATAAAGTTTTCTGGCTTTTTCACGAATTCCCACACCCCTGGTTATTATTTCGGCTATTTTGGCAGGATCAAAGTTCACGTTCGTGACAGTGGTGAAAAGGGCTTCAAGCATATAGATGTTAATTTGCCTGTCCGTTTTCCCAAGTTCCGAAGCTCTGTGGGCATACTGGGAAATACCTTTGGTCAGATAAACCAGCAGATCCTGCAGATCCGAGGTTTCCGGATTTTTCCCGCAAACTCCAACTGACGCGTTGCATCCCGTTCCTTTTGCCGTCTGTTCGCATTGATAGCAGAACATGATTCTCTCCTTATTTTAAGTTAAACTACTTCCTGTCATTATTTCTTAATCATTGTTAAAAGCATCTTGAATTTTTTCACGGCCCTTACCGCATGTGGCACATTTGCCGGCATTATTATAATCTGTCCTGACGGCACTTTTACGGGGTTGCCTCCGATTGTGAATTCCCCGTTTCCGTCAATTACCTGGACAATAGCGTCAAATGGGGCCGAATGTTCGCTAAGACCCTGCCCCTTGTCAAAAGCGAAGACCGTCAATGTTCCGGCTTTGCTTTCGGCAATTGTCCGGCTGACTATTGAATTACTTGAGTATTCAATTAGTTTTTTCAACTCAAAGGATTTCGATGTTTCCAGCAGTTTTCTTGAATTTTTCATAGTCTGACAATTCTCCTCCGTAAGCAGGTTGGAAGGCCTGTTTTGCTTTTTATTTATCATCCAATATTTCGCCGCGAATGCTGACAACAACCGTAGAAAAAGGGATTTTTTTCCCAGAATCCCGAAAGGCTCTCTGGGCAATCATTGCAATTCCTCCGCAGCATGGGACTTCCATTCTTGCGACGGTTATGCTTTTGATGTTGTTTTCCTTGAAAATTGTTGTCAGTTTTTCAAGATATGGGGCGGTATCATCCAGCTTTGGACATGCAATCAGAAGTTTTTTCCCTTTTAGAAGTTCCGAATGGAAATTTGCGAAAGCAAAAGGAACACAATCGGCGCAAATCAGCAGATCCGCATTGTCCCAGTATGTCGCAACGGGGGGGACAAGATGCATCTGAACAGGCCATTGGGAGAGTTCGGAATCAAGTTTTTTGGCTGGTCTGGAAGAATGTTTGTCCTTGTTGGTGAAAGACATGGCCGCCATGCCCGGACAGCCGGAATGCTGATGTTTTTCCTCTTTAGGTTTTCCGGCAAGATTCTCAAGATGTTTATGTACCGCCTTCTCATCAAAGGCGGAAGCATCTCTTTCCTCAATTGTTATCGCGCCTTGGGGGCATTCGCCGAGACATGCACCCAGTCCGTCACAGTATATGTCGCTTACAAGCTTTGCCTTTCCGTTGACAAGCTGGATTGCGCCTTCGGCGCAGGCGGTTACACAAAGCCCGCATCCATTACATTTGCCCTCATCTATATTTACAATATTTCTTTTCACAATAAATTTTTCCTCCATGAGAATTTATAGCAGATCCGCCACCGTGGTATTCGTGAAGTAATCAAAGACATCCTTGTTTATTCTTTCACTCAGTTTGCCAAGAACACATTTATTGGACTTGCATACACTTTTCCCAAGCAGGCAACTCTGATAATTGAAACGCCCTTCAATTGCCTCATAGACCTCCATCAGCTTTATTTCTGACGGATTTTTCGCGAGTTTAAATCCCCCGTCTGGACCTCTGAGAGATTTTACAATTCCCATTTTCCCAAGTCTTTGCAACACTTTTGAAAGATGGTCACAGGACACATTCAGCTCTTTCGATATTTCCCTTGCCGACACCATTCTGCCTTTTTCCCTTGCGAAAATCACAGATGAATGCAAAGCCAGTGAAGAAGCTTCGGTAATTTTTAAAATACTGCCCATGTCCCCCTCCTTAATTAGTTAACAGGTACAAGTATGCCTGTATAAAAAATAATTACAATAGCGAAAATGGAAAATTTTGATTTATTTTAGAGGTTTTCTACAGAAGAGAATCTTTTACTTCTTCGATGTCGTCCTCATCATATTCATTCTCTTTGTTTTCGTCAGTGATGAAGTCTTTCCATTTTCCACCCTGATTGTCTTCCTTGACAAGTATCTCTATTTTCTTTTCGAGTTCTTTGAGTTTTTTCTCACAGATTGCGGAGAGCTGCGCCCCTTCCTCGAAATATTTCATCATTTCATCAAGGGGAAGTTTCCCGCTTTCCATTTTTGAAACAACAGTTTCCAGACGTTCAAGAGCCTTTTCGAATGGAATGGCCTCAAGTTCCTTCTGATTATTTTCTTTTTTCATGGATGATTTGTTTTTTGATAATGTTTATATTCTGTGATAATATAAGTCCTTTTAAAATTAAATCCATTATGGAATATCAAGGGGAAATCTTAATGACCATTTATTTTCTTGCAATAATTGCCTGCCTGCCACTGCTATTCGGATGCGGTAAAAAAGAGGCGGTTAATGCTTCCCCCGCAAAAGACAATACCGTTTCATATTCAAAAAAGAAGCTTTATGTGACAAAGCCAGTTGTTCAGGCTGAAAAATCCGAGTTCCCGAAAGAAACGAAGCAAAGCACCGACGATTCAGATTTTGTAAAACCCGTGTTCCAGCTTAAAAACTGGGATAAGGACGTAAAAAAACCGGAGGTTGCCGATGATTCTTCAAATCTGACAAGGGGGGAAAAAGATCCCGATGAAAAAGATACGGTTGATGGTTCGGAGATCACACTGAAAACACCGTCGGAATGTCTTGCCGGAAAACTGCCTCCTGATAATGAAAAAATCACGTGGACACCGAAATGGTCTTTTGAGGGTGCGGGCGGAGTCAGGCTGCCAGGTTTCTGTCTTTCCCAGGATAAAAGCATTCTTGCCATAATTGAGACTACGGGAACGCAGGAGGGGCCGAACGGCAGCAGGATAATCCTTTTCAATACATATAATTGGCAGATTCAGCGAATTCATGAGTTTCCTGAAAATAAAATAACCAGGATGTGTTTTATCAATGAAAGAAACAGAATAGCGTTATGGTCTGAAAAACAGAATTCCATCAAGAAGCCTTATGAGCTTATTGTTACCGGAATTGACAAAGGGGGGGTTAAATCCTCTTCGCATGAAATTAAGACCGAAATAACCGATATTCTTTCGGTCAACGACCATATTTTAGTGAAAATCCTGGCAGACGCCCCTGAAAATATTTACTGTTTTGATTCGGATGACATATCAAAGCCCGCCAAAAGACTCAATTCTTCTAATTCGGGAGGCGTTTTTGCCATATCGCCGGATAAGGCGCAGTTTGCCCTTGCCGGGAATAAAAATATTGAAATATTTGAATCTGCCGGACTCCATTTGATTAAAAAAATAGAGGTTGATGTCAATTACATGCCGGAAAATGCCGTTTTTGCCGGTAAAAATGACCGGATTGCGATATCGGCCTACAATAAACCCGCATTCTTTTTTAAAGACACCCTTAAAAAACAATTCTGCGACATTTCGGGACACACCCTGAATTACAATGGCGAGGACAAAGTCCTTTTCATGGAAAAATATCTTAACAACCAGATCTCGATTTTTGAAGTGCCGGATTTAACGGAAGTGGCGGATTTCATACCTGCAAATGTCAACCCCAAGACAAATGGCTATTCTATTTTCACTGATTATCTGAAACATCAGAACAGATATCTAGTAATAGACAGCTACGGGAATCTCTGCCTTTATGCCAAATATTTAAAATCAAAAAAATGGAAAAAGAAAATAATTCTCGGCGCAAAAAAATAACTTTTTTAAGGGATGCCAATGACAAGTAAAAAAACACCGTCGGATCCGGAAAAACAGGCTCGGATGCTAAAAAAACTGACGGATGATGCGGCGAACCGGAGAAACAGCTATCGTGAACGGGCGCTCAGGCTTTTCCCTCATATATGCGGACGCTGCGGGCGTGAATTTTCAGGGAATAAACTCAGTCAGCTTACAGTCCATCATAAGGATCTCAACTATAAAAACAATCCGCCCGACGGCAGCAACTGGGAACTTCTGTGCATATACTGTCACGACAATGAACACGAGGTCAGAACCGAGAGTTATTTTGCGGGTGGAAGACCCGGAGATGAACCGCCATCCTCAGTCTTCACCCCTTTTGCAGGTTTGGATGAACTCATCAATCTGCCGGGAGACGATTTGGCTTCGGAAGAAAGAACGGCTGACCGGGAAAAGGAATAATTTAACAGACAGGGGGGAATATGAAATTTTCTACGAGCGTGCTGTTTTTTACCGCAGTATTGGCATTACTGTCCGGATGCGCTTCTTTTGACGAGGACAAATACGAGTATCAACCCCTGCCTGCTGTTCTTGAAAACCCGATTTCCAACACTTGTTATGTAATGCCAGTGATTGATGAAAGACCGCTTGGACAGAGAGTGCCCCCGGTTGATATCAACGGAGATCCTCTTGTAATTCTTGTTCCACTCTGGCTGTATTCCAAATCCGAAATCAACCCACTGTCAAAATATAATTATTTCCGCCGGGATCTCCAGGATACGATACAGGAGCTTGTCTCAAAAGACCTTCGGTTTTCTGGAATTTTCCGTGAGGTCAATACGGTGAGTTTTGATGAAAATCCGGGAAAGCCGGGTTCTGGCTGCACCCTGAGGGTGTCGATCATCAATTGCGCATGGAACAGATATCTTACGACATATGGACTTGCATATCCGGGTGTCTTTCTTTGGATGTTCGGCCTCCCGGTTTCATATGGAAGCGTATCCATGGAAATAGAAGCCCGGCTTGTCGAGGCGGGAACGGCTACAGTGATTGCAAAAGGGAAATTCAAGGCTGAAACATCCTGCACTGAATATGTTTATGATCAGGTTGACTACATGCCGCCCAAGGCGGAATTCAAACTTACTGAAATTTTTCCGCAGATAAGCACACAGTTGAGAGATTTTATTGTGAACAGCCTCCGGAAAGATTAAAGGATAACGGTGGGGGAAATTTGGAGCCAGCTCTCGGATTTGAACCGAGGACCGACGGTTTACAAAACCGTTGCTCTGCCACTGAGCTAAGCTGGCCTATATATTTAACATCAAGAAGTTACAATCTATTTTCGCCTAAATACTGCTACCAACTTGCTACTATGCGATTTACAGTGTAGATTGAAGCAGGATATAAAAACTAACGAATACCTACCATACATGATGCCTTTATGATTTACAAGAGGAAAAATTCAAAATTCTGGTATGTCATACAACCGATAAAAAACGAAAAAGGTCAATGGACAAAGCGCTGGATAAGTACTGGAACGGAGAATATTGAAAAAGCAAAGGAATTTGAATATTCACTTCTTAAGGGTGTTAAAGACGTAATCAAGAAGATCTCTGAAAAAAAGCGTGTCGAGAAATTCATCAAGGATGTGGCGGAACAGGTTACCGGACAGGTCATTGCAGAATCGGGAATTTCCGTGGATAACGTCTGGAACATATATCTGAAAACACCCAGTCAGAAGGCAAGAACTGAAAGAACCCTTGATTCAAAGAAAATTATCTGGAACAGGTTCAAATCCTGGCTGAATCAAAAGCATAATGAATGCGAAAAGATCAATGATGTAAGCCGTGAAATAGCTTACGAGTATATGACGACCGAGGTTCAGGGCAAATCGTCCGTAACCTATAACAATACAAGATTTTCCCTGTCGAGCATATGGAAAGAGCTGTTGATTTCTGCGGATATCAAGGAGAACGTCTGGAAATTCGTTCCCTCTCCGAATTGCCGGGAGAAGAATTAGTTGTGGTTTTACGGATAATGGCGTATTTAAATAATTCTAACATGAAACATCTAACTAAAGAGAGGGAATTGCAATGGCAGTTAAAAAGAAAGCGAGCAATGCGGAAATTCTGAAACAGGTATTATATGAAATGCTCACGTTGGCGCATTCAGTTGAATTTCTGACGAAAAACAGATGGATTAAAGGTCAGAGCCTTATTGATTCCAGCGAAGTGATAAAAACAGCTTCAGTAATCAAAATGAGGCTTCTGTATGATTTCCTTTATTCGCAAAAACCGGTCAAAAAGACGGAAGCCGTTGAAAAAGGGGAAATTTGCAAAGACGATTATACAGCTCAAAATGACTTCAATATAACAGTTCCGAAACCAAATCTGGTCGGATGCGATGCAAAAGGGATGTTCACCAGGCAATCGGTAAATAAATATATTGTCCATTTGACAGAGGAAAGAATAACAAAACCAAAAGAAATACCATTGCCAAAATTCAACGGGGGTTCAGATTCAATCATCAAGAATTCCGCTTTAATCCTGGCCAGTGCGGAAAAATTCATTGACAGCCTCGCAAAAGGTAATTTCCTGAACCTGAACCAGGAAGGAGAATATTATCTGGAGGATTTCAAAAAAACTGTCATAAGGTTGAAAGAAAATCCCATATTCAATCAAACCTATAAATGACGGCAAACTAAATACATGTTGGCGGGGGAATTGCTTTTTATGGCAGGTCTTTTGAAAGCAAACTTGTAATTTAAATATTGTTTTGCTATTTTTGGGGACTGAATTTTAGGAGACTTAAAACAGTCATGGCGAAAAGCAGCGAATATACTCTTGAGCTTCTTGTTGAATCTGGAATGCTCTCCCAGGAGCAGATTGACCAGGGTTGGCAGAAAGTGGCTGATTCCGGAGGAAAACTTGACATCCTTGACGCTCTCAAGGAAATGAAGTTTGTTGACGAGAAAGAGCTTCTCTCGATACTTGCACAGCAATACGGTCTTGAGACCATCGACCTCAATGAATATCAGATTTCCCCCGAAGTTATCGAGTCGATGACTGCTGAAATTGTCAAGGAATACAAAGTAATTCCCGTGATGAAGCATGAGAATACGATAACCGTTGCAATAAGCGATCCTTCTGATATCGAAACCATTGACGCACTCAGGTTCAGGCTCAAATGCGACATAGAGGCTGTAGTTGCCTCGAAAGAAGAAATAACAAAACTTACGAGTCACTATTACGGGACGGTCGGCGAAAGTGTTGATTCGTTCCTCCAGGGGATGGAGGGGGGGGATATTGAATCCCAAATTGGAGGAGTCACAAGCGGCGAGGATGTGGTTGACGACGAGGCTCCCATCATCAAACTCGTGTCCTTAATTATCATTGAGGCGTTTAGAAAGAGGGCCAGCGATATTCACCTTGAGCCGTTTGAGAAACGCTACAGGATCCGATACAGGATTGACGGAGCCCTCCGTGAAATGGAAAGCCCCCCTAAATATCTCCAGCCCAACATTACAAGCCGTCTGAAAATCATGTCCAGACTCGACATCTCTGAAAAGCGCGTGCCTCAGGACGGACGTATTCAGCTCAAGGTCGAGGGAAAGGATATTGACTTGCGCGTATCGACAATTCCAACAACCCACGGTGAAAGCATTGTCATGCGAATCCTCGACAAATCAAGCATCCAGCTTGATATTCCAAAACTGGGATTCTACAGCGACGATGCAGAACTTGTAAATAAAATCCTTGCCATGCCCGACGGAATATTCCTTGTCACGGGACCCACAGGTTCCGGAAAAACGACATCTCTTTACGCATTTCTGAATACAATCAACACGCCTAACCGGAAAATCATAACCGTGGAAGATCCCGTGGAATATCAATTGTCGGGAATCAACCAGGTTCAGGTGAATCCCATAATAAAGTTCACATTTGCCGCAGCTCTGCGCGCCATGCTGCGACAGGCGCCAAACATAATAATGGTCGGTGAAATCCGAGACCTTGAAACCGCCGAAGTTGCAGTCAACGCCTCTCTTACCGGACACCTTGTGTTCAGCACTCTTCATACAAATGATGCTCCGGGTGCGGTCACCCGTCTCATTGATATGGGGGTCAAACCCTTCCTTGTCGCCTCATCGGTCAGGGCAATCATGGCACAGCGTCTTGTCAGGAGAAACTGCAAAAACTGTGCCGCCCCGTATATGCCGGATACTGAAGAACTGCAGGTGATGGGGCTCACGGAGGAATTTGTCAAAAGTTCGACCCTGATGAAAGGGAGGGGATGCAATGAATGCGGTGGAAGCGGATACAAGGGAAGGGTGGGCATATACGAAATATTCATGCTCAACGAGGAAATCCAGAACCTTATTTATAAAAAGGTTTCTTCGAGTGTGATTCGGGAGGCGGCAAGAAAGCTGGGGATGAGGACTCTTCGTGAGGACGGTCTCCGCAAGGCTGCGGCTGGTACAACAACATTGGCCGAAGTTCTTGCAAATACTGTTATTGATGAAGCGTCCGATCATTAATTTAACCGGGGATTATCATGCTTGATTCTGAAAGCGAGTCGTTGAAAGGCATACTTTTGTCAGAGGAAATATGTTCTGAGACCCAACTTCTTGAAATAGAAGAGGAATACCGCAGGACTGGGAAGCGTTTTGCAGATCTTCTGATAGATTTCGGAATCATCAGCGAAGAGAACCTTCTCCAGCTGATGGCTACCAATCTTGGTACGGATGTCGTTGATCTTGCAGGCGTGGAAATTCCCAAAGAGACAATTGACATGGTTGATTCACAGACCATAAGGATGTACGGGGTCATTCCTCTTTCATTTGATGGAACCGTCATTACCGTGGCGTCAAGGAATCCGCTGAACTATCAGATTGCCGATGAGTTGAGATTCATCTTGGACAAGGAAATAAAAGTTGTAGTTGCAAGGGAAAAGCAGATTGACGGTGCGATAGAAAAATATTATCCGGTGGAATCCGAAACCATGCACGACATGCTTGCATCCCTGGAGGTTGATCTCGAAGAGGTGACTACGAAAAACCTGGATGTCCTGAAGGATGAGGAAATTGAAAACATGGCCAACGGTGCGCCAATCGTCAGATTTGTCGATGTTGTCATGTACCAGGCCATCAAGGCGAAGGCGAGCGACGTTCATTTTGAACCGTTTGAAAAGGAATTCAAAATCAGATATCGCGTGGACGGAGCCCTTTATGAAATGTCCCCGCCGCCTAAAAATCTTGCAGTTCCGGTCATAAGCCGCGTAAAAATCATGAGCGGGCTGAATATTTCCGAACGCCGGCGTCCGCAGGACGGACGTATTCAGTTGAAAATAGGGGGACGTCCGGTTGATCTGCGCGTTTCAAGCCTTCCAACCTCGCATGGCGAATCGGTTGTTCTCCGTGTCCTTGACAGATCTGTCGTCAATCTGGACCTGGATGTCCTTGGAATAGGCGGAGATGTCCTTAAACAAATACGCAGCATCATCCATATGCCCAATGGAATATTTGTCGTTACCGGACCCACCGGTTCCGGAAAAACAACAACACTTTATTCCGCAGTCAAGGAGGTAAACAGTCCGGAAGACAAGCTTCTGACAGCCGAAGATCCGGTCGAATATGATCTTGACGGCGTCATCCAGCTTCCCATACATGATGCCATAGGAATGACCTTTGGACGGGCTCTCCGCGCATTCCTCCGGCAGGATCCCGATATTATAATGATCGGGGAAATCAGGGATCTCGATACCGCCCAGATGGCCATTCAGGCGTCGCTGACAGGACATTTTGTGTTCAGCACCCTTCATACGAATGATGCATCAGGGGCGGTCACACGACTCATAGACATGGGTGTTGAACCCTTCCTCATTACTTCATCACTTATAGGTGTTCTCGGACAGCGGCTCATAAGAAAAGCCTGTCCCAACTGCAAGACGGGATTTGTGCCGACCGATGATGATCTGACCCTGCTTGAACTGACCCGTGAAGAAGTCGGAGACAAGAAATTTTATTACGGAAAAGGCTGCCAGAACTGCAACCAGAGCGGATATAAGGGAAGAAAATCAATAAGCGAACTTCTTGTCATGAGTCCGCAAATACGTGAACTGGTCACCCAGAAGGCTCCCACAATAGTAATCAAGGCGAAAGCCAGGGAACTGGGAATGAGAACCATGAGGGAAGACGGCATCAGATCCATTCTTGACGGAGAGACAACCATGGAGGAAGTTCTCAAATATACGTAATTTAAAGACCAGTGTCTAATCTCGGCAAATAAAATTTAAAACGAAACCGATATGGGTGATATTTATGGATCTTGAGATGGGTGAACTTCTACAGCTTGTTGTAGACGAGGGTGTCAGTGATTTGCATATTGAAGTCGGAGCTCCCCCAATGCTTCGTCTGCACGGTTCCCTGACTCCGGTAGATGCGCCGGTATTGGGGGCTGAAGACACTGAAAGGCTGGTTAAGGCCGTTGCCTCCGAAGCCCATCAGCAGAAAATAAAGCAGGACGGCGGTGTTGACTTCGGTTTTGCATTCAGCGACAGGGCCAGGTTCCGTGTCAGCTGCTTTAAGCAGAAAGGTTATTATGGGATGGTTCTCCGCCAGATTCCGAACAGGCTTCTTACTCTTGATCAGATCGGGCTTCCCCCTTCAATTAAAGATATTCTTTTCAGACCCCGCGGTCTTGTGCTTGTAACCGGCCCCACCGGAAGCGGGAAAAGCACAACTCTGGCGTCCATGATGAATATTGTAAACGAGGAACGGGACTGTCATATCATCACGGTCGAGGATCCAATTGAATTTTATCACAGCCACAAAAAAAGCGTCGTAATCCAGCGTGAGGTGGGAGTTGACGTCCCTTCATTTTCCGAGGCGCTGAGAAGAGCCCTGCGTCAGGATCCCGATGTCATCCTCGTCGGTGAAATGCGAGACCTTGAAACCATGGAAGCCGCTGTGACGGCGGCTGAAACGGGACACTTGGTTTTCGCAACGCTTCACACAACCGGTGCCGCCCGTACTGTTGACCGGATTGTTGACGCATTCCCGAGCGACCAGCAGGAACAGATCAGAACACAGCTCGCCTCTTCCCTTATTGCCGTCATTTCACAGGTTCTCCTGCCGAGAATAGACAAGCCGGGACGCGTAGCGGGATTTGAAATTATGATTTCCACTCCCGGAATCCAGTCCCTGATCCGTGAAAACAAGACCTTCAGGATAACATCCGATATCCAGACCGGCGCAAAATACGGGATGAACACCCTTGACTCACATCTTCTTGAATTATACGAAAGCCGCATTATATCTTATGGTGAGATGATTACTAAAGCTCAGGACGCTCAGGGCATCCTTCAGAAGCTTGAAGGTGCGAGCAAGAGAAAATAGATAATGTTGTTTAAATAAAGGAAGGAGGTTGTTTCATGCCTGTTTTTCAATATACGGCGATGGATTCCTCTGGTAAAGAGAAAAAAGGCAGGATGGAGGCGGCCAGCGAGCAGGCCATAAACGCAGCACTTAAGGAACAGGGAATGTTCCCCACCTCCATCAAAGAGGACAAGACTGCTTCGGGTGCTAAAAAAAGTGCAAAACCGGCTTCAGGAGGAGGAGCCCAGCCCAAAAAGTCTCTTATGAACCTGAATCTCTCCCTTGGGGCTCCAAAGGTGAAAACCAAGGATCTGACGATTATCACGCGGCAGATAGCCATTCTTCTCGATGCCGGTCTTCCCCTTGTCCGTTCTCTCAGAACACTTGAGAAACAGGCGAAAAACCCCGCCGTTAAAAAAGTTATGAAAGAGGCGGCGGATTCCGTCGAAGGAGGCTCGACTTTCTCCGAGGCCCTTTCCCAGCACCCTAAAACTTTCGACAAACTGTATCTCAACATGATACGTGCCGGTGAAGCCGCAGGTGCCATGGAAGTCATTCTTGACCGTCTTGCGAAATTCATGGAAAAGGCTGCGAGACTCGCAGGTAAAATCAAGTCTGCGATGATTTATCCTACGGTCGTTCTGACAATCGCATTGATGATTACTTCGGGACTGATGGTCTTCATTGTTCCAAAGTTTGAAAAGATATTTTCCGAACTTCTCGGAGGCACGGCGCTTCCGCCGCTTACCAGGTTCGTTATCGGAATCAGCAACGTAATGCAGAAACATTTTGTTGAGACGGCCATTGTCATGGGAGTTTTCTGGGTCATATATACTATTGTCGGCAAGACAAAGAAGGGGAGGTATGGGATAGACTGGGTGAAATACAGGGCTCCTCTTTTTGGGCCGATAATCTCTAAATCATCCATCGCCCGTTTTTCAAGAACTCTTGGAACCCTCATGAGTTCCGGTGTCCCCCTTCTTCAGGCGCTTCAGATTGTAAGGGACACCTCGGGTAATGAAGTGGTCGCTTCCGGCATTCAGAAAGTACATGACGCTGTAAAAGAAGGTGAAGGCGTGGCGCCGCCGCTGGCGGCAACTAAAATCTTTCCTGACATGGTCATAAGCATGATCGAAGTCGGCGAGGAAACGGGTAAACTTCCGGACATGCTTGAGAAAATAGCTGAAACCTATGACGAGGAAGTGGATAACGCCGTTGATGTTCTCACATCCATGATCGAACCTCTGATGATTATCTTCCTGGCTGTTGTCGTGGGTACGATCGTCATAGCTCTGTTCATGCCGCTGATTGCAATTATCAACCAGCTTGGCGGATGATTCACCGGGGCGAATAATAACGGTAAAACCCGGAGTTTCATGGTCAAAAATAATTTCTACGCTGTTATAATGGCGGGGGGGAAAGGGGAAAGGTTCTGGCCTCAGAGCCGTTCCTCCAACCCCAAACCGCTGTTGCGTCTTGTCGGAGATTTAACGCTAATCGAGCAGACCGTGGAAAGACTCAAGTCTGTCGCACTGCCGGAAAACATATTCATAATCACAAACTGCGATTATGTCCCCCCGATGAAATCGCTTCTGCCGGATATCCCCCGGGAAAACATCATTGGAGAACCGACCGGAAAGGACACTGCCCCATGCATTGCAATGGCTGCTGCTGTTGTTTCGGCAAGATCAGCCTTGAAAAATCCCGTGATGGGGATTTTCCCGGCAGACCATGTCATAAAAGATGTTGAAGCTTTCGCAAGAATAATAGATGACAGCGCCGATCTTGCCGAAAAGGGGGGGATAGTGACAATAGGAGTCACTCCCACGTATCCGAGTACCGGCTATGGATATATTCACTGCGGAAACAATATTCCAACCAACTCAGAGACACGATTCTACAACGGACTGGGATTCAAGGAGAAACCCGATCCCGAAACGGCCCGGAAATTCCTTGCAGACGGCTCCTATAAATGGAATGCGGGAATGTTCATATGGTCTGTATCCACAATCATGGACGCCTTTAAAAAATTTGCACCTGAACTTGAAGCTGCCGCCGAAGGCATTAAAAAATCCGTTAAAACCGGAAAATTCATCGAAACGGTTGAAGGGGAATATTCAAAACTCAAAAGAAATTCAATTGATTACGCCGTGATGGAGAAGATCACAAATCTTGTTGTCGCCGAATGTTCATTCTCCTGGGATGATGTCGGAAGCTGGACGGCTTTGAAAAACCAGATACGTCCGTCCGAAAACAATAACATTGTTCGCGGACTTCATTCCGGATTAAACACCAGGGACTGTATAATTGTCGGAGACAATAATCACCTCATCAGCACAATTGATGTTGACGATATTATCATAGTGCACACAGATGACGCCACCCTTGTCTGCAAAACAAAATCCGCCCAGAGATTAAAGGAACTCCTGAAGCAGATGTCTTCCGACCCCAAATTCTCCAAGTACCTGTGATTCCGGTTATTTCATTCCGGCGCACTTTCTCTTGAATTCGACCAGAAGCGAGCGGAGTGTTTCAGTTTTCACATCGTTCACAATATCTTCCTACAGACGCCTGTGCTATATTTTAAAATCAAATTCCCTCAGCACCGGAACATTCGTGTTCATAAGCTCCAGGATATTATTAGCCCCTTCCGTATTTATTTCAATCTTTTTGACTCCGGTTTCCCCATTGATAATTTTTATTTTCAAAGATTGTTCCCTGAGGATATATTCGATAAACCAGTCCGTCGTCATATTCCCCTTTTTCTCAAAACGGCAAGTTATATTCCCCTTTTTAAAGATTTTCCCGTTTTCACCTGAAATAAAACTTATCCCGCACCCTTCATTTTCAGCTGTTTCAACAGTCTTCTTCGAAAACCAGCTCTGTTTATATTTTTCAGGCATCACCAGCTGTGAAACACGTATTCCCGACAAAACATATCTGGATCCGCCGCAGAAATCTTTGCGAGATTCGCAGATCAGCAGCGTATCCACCACATCCACTCCCTTCCTGTAAAGCAGATTCATAAGCGGCCTTGCAGCCTGTTTTGACCCGGCATTGACAATAAACGCCCCGCTGTCTCCGGGAGGGCATACGGCTATCACGGGTTCCTGGCTTTCTCCGCCGCAAATAATATAAACTGAACCCGAACTGAAAGTGTTGTTCCAGTACCAGAATCCGATGACCGCGATAACTACCGCAGCCGATATGATGAAAGTCCTTTTCCTTTCCGATATGACCACAAGAATTACGGCGATGTAAAATATCACAAGAATCCATAGGGGAGGTTTTAGGAGATATTCATTTCCAAAAGATGCACCCGCCTCGCTTACATTCCGGATTATGTCCAGAGACCATTCGCTGACAAAATTTGCGAGATTCGCAACCGGACACAACGGGAAAAATGCGATTTTCGCGATGACAGCCCCGAAAAACAGGGAGACAAAGGGGATTATCGCAAAATTAGTCAGTATTGACGATGATGAGAAAAGTCCCTGGTAAACAAGACAAAGCCCCATTCCGGAAAGCCAGGCGACAAGACTTGTTATAAAGGAGCGTAGAATATTAACCGTCAATTTGTTTTTTATCAGATTAACAGAAAATCTTTGCTGTGCCGGAATCCATTTAACCGTTTCCAGAGCTGAAGAGACCAGTTTCTCAGAGCTGTTCCATGAAAGCACCAGGAATCCGGCGACAATAAACGAAAACTGGAATCCCACGTCAAGCATTGCAAAAGGATTGAATAAAAGTATTATCGCCGCCGCAACGAAAACCGAATTCAGGGAGGATGAGGGATAAAGAAACGCCCTTTGAATACACCAAACGCTTATCATCAGGAACGATCTTACAGCCGGCGGAGACATGCCCGTCGTGAAAACATAGACGAATATTATCGCGGGAATTATAAGGTGTCTTGCCCTGAACGGGAGCCATCTGAATATCCAGAAAAGCATCACGGCCATTATCCCGACATGGAGCCCGCTTATTGAAAAAACATGTATCGTCCCGCTTTTAAGGAAATTCCTTCGGTCTTCAACGCTCAAACCCTGTCTGCATCCGAAAATAATTGCAGCCGCTATCTTCTTGTTTTCCACGTCCTTCATTCCGGAAACAGTCTTATTCATCAGGAAATCCCTGATTGACATAATATTGTGATATATGCTGCAATTGCCGCATTTCCGCATGATTTCACAGTCTTCAGCGTCAAATACCCTTCTCATCCCGTTTGCCAGCAAATACTTCTTGAAATCGAAGTCGCCTTTGAAAAGAGGAGGTTCGGGAAGATTGAAATTTCCCTTCAAAAGGATTTTGTCTCCATACTCAAGCCTCGGACATTCCCTCGGGAGGATGGTGGCGGCGAGTCCTTCGGTCTCATGCCACGTGTCCGATTCCGTATATTTGAATCGAAGTACGCTTATTTTCATGAGATAGGGCTGGGGAAGCCACTCTGCCGACTCCTGCGATGAGCATGTGGTATCGGCAACTTCGGCTTCAATTATTGCTCCGCAGTTTTTGTTGGGAAGCATGGAGTCATAGTTTTTTTCGGACGGGGTTCTTGCATTTAAAGTCAGAATGAAAGCAGCTGTTGCGAATATCGCAACTTTTATAACGTGTTTGACATCAAGGAAGATACAGAAAACACAGCATAAGAACACCGAACAGGATAATGCCGGGAAGAATGAAATTTCCGGGTTCAATGCGAACGGAATTATTCCAATAATCATTGCAGTCAAAACCGGAAGGGATGGATTAACATGAAGCAGTCTGGTCAAATCTTTTCTGGTTTGAGAAACGCGGGCTTTCAAACCCGTCGCCAATTTCCGAAGATGGTGAATTATTCCCGTCAAAATATGATCCCCGATTTACCTGTGATAATTGCAGAATTTTGCGGCAGTTTCGTGGGTGATTATTCGTTTTTCTCCAGGCCTCCCTGCGGCTTTTTGGGAATTAAATTTGAAGGAACTGCTTTTTTAATACATTCTTCAAGAACTTCCATATTGACTGTCAGCGTTTTTCCGTTGAATACAAAAACCGAGCTGAAAAGCGGCTTTCTTGTGTTTTTGTCATCATTTGAGAAAGTATAAAGGGAAATATCCGCCTTTGACTGGTTTTCAGGATTTGAGGATATGCCTTCTGTTATAAGTTTTTCAACCGAAGACATGCTGGTTTTACCATAAACTATCCTTGAATATTTTTCATTCAGGTTTATGAATGAATTGTATTTTTCCTCGTCCACGTTTTCGGGACTGAACGAATATATTCCACTTTTGACTTCTTTGATTGTCTTCCTGCCCGAAATGAAGTTTTTCAGAGTCTGATATTTCCCGTTTGAAACAGATGTTTCCAGACAGCATACCGATTCGGGGCCAAAAGAATCCATGCGGAATCTGAAGTCTCCGGAAAAACTCTTTGCAAGTTCGGAAAAAAAACCGGTAATCTCAGGATTATAATCATCTGTGGTTTCAATGAGAATCTCCTTAAGCGTTTCAAGAATCTCGTTTTTTAACTGATCGGTGATATTGATCCGTCCAAAGGAAATTAAAATTCCAGTCCCGGTATCACAGGCGTTTGATCCGTTGGTCGTTTTTGCCTGTGCCTTTATAAAGCTTTCAGCGGAAGAACCTTCAACAGGAAGAAATTCAGAATTTATTGACAATTTATCCTTGTGGAAATTGATATTAAAATCAGTTTTGCTGAACTGGTTCACGGCTTTTTCCAGTTCGGTCATTTTTATCGAGAAAATTTTTATGTTATTCAGGTCTTCCTCCCCCCGGCCGCTTTTTTTAAGTACCGATTCCGTAATTTCTTTTTTTATAGATGCCAGCCCCCCGGGGGAAAAATCAAGATATTTCCGGGGGTAAAGCACTATCTTCACGTCGTATTCATCCTTTTCACTCTCGGTTGCCGGTATTTCGATGATGGAGTCTACAAGCGTTTTATTGTATGATAAAACAGACCGATCCCCGATGACTTTTACAAAAACAGTTCTTTGTTTGTCATTGATTTGCGTGGCAGGTTTATTTGTGTTTTTGGGACTCATGACGAGGCACCATTGTAATTCTTTCGGGACGGCAGTCTTCGAACCGAATCCGAGTATCTGAATTGGAGCTGTCAAATCAAATCCGGCAAGTTTGGGATCAAATGCCAGAGATGCCACGGACACTCCTATTATTCCAGATGTCCCCGGCAGAACATTTTCAGAAAGCAAAGTCAGGTTCTGAGCCGAAGTCATAAGTGAGGGGATTCGGATTTCGGCAAGAATCTCGAATTTATCCGCTGAAAAAACGTTTACACAGAAAACAAAAGCAAAAGCCGGGAAAATTATGATTCTCATTATATGTCTTTCATTGTTGGATCACACAAAGATTTTCGTTTGAGCAACTTACAATAACACTGCTGAAAATTCCAAAAGAATAATGTTTTTTTCAGGAAATGAACTATCTTAAAACCAGATATTCCCATACAAAAAAGACGGAAAATGAGCAAAAAAGTCATAATGATAATGGTTGACGGATTCGGAATACCCGAAAACGGCTGGTTTAATTCAATTTATTCCGAATTCTGCGACAGCAGATTTGTCAAACTTCTGTCTGATTTT
>Ga0172379_10002033_pt1 | contig 37464 bp, 34 predicted proteins | sample GrowelOW334metaG_FD_119756 | JGI IMG/M metagenome (GOLD analysis project Ga0172379, IMG submission 119756) | Groundwater microbial communities from an aquifer near a municipal landfill in Southern Ontario, Canada - Groundwater well OW334 metaG | ecosystem: Environmental > Aquatic > Deep... | reverse complement strand
TCTGTATCTGCAGATACTTCAGCCACTGACCGGCGACGACGGGGGTATCCTCTTCGAAGTCCTTGCCGTTCTCCAGGTGGCAGCGCTTGCAGGCGCTGTTGTAGACCGACTTGCCCTTGGCAACCTTCGCGCGATCAACCGCGGCCTTCTGTGCTGCAGGTGCCGGCTTCTGCTGGGCGAAGAATTCGGCCATCGCGACGACTTGCTCGTCGGAGTAGCCCTTGGCCAAACGGCTCATCACCGTACCGGGACGTTCGCCGCTCTTGAACTTTTTCATCGCGTCGATGAAGAAATCCTTGTTCTGTCCGGCCAGGCTAGGCATGCTGGGGCCGGCACTGGCACCATTGGTGCCGTGACACCCGCCGCAGGCATTGGACAGCATCTCCGCGCTGGGCGGTGCTGCATGTGCCACAGCCGACATGACCAGCGCACCGAGTGCCAAGGCCATTCCACTCCATTTTCTTCTCATTTTTTACTCCTCTCTGTGTGAATAACGCATCCCGAAACGGGTATATCTGCTACCACTGCCTGTACTGCCGTGCCGCTTTATTGCTTTACTGCCTTGAAATCTGCCTTGTCGTTGTCCAGCCCCAGCGTGTAACCCAACGACACATGATGGAAACGTCCGTCGGCGCTGTCGTCGTGGATAGCGAAGCCGATGTTATAGAGCTTGCCCGCCGCGATCGCGTGATCGCCCTTGCCACCTGCTGCCAGCGTGCGCTCGAACACCACGGTCCAGTGCTTGCCGCTCTTCTTGCCTTCGGCCTTGACCAAGCTCTTGCCGCCACCCATGCGACGGGAATCGAGAACGTAGCCGTCGACCGCTTTCTCGCCCTTGCCGCTATTGAACTGGATCAGATCCATGAACTTGCCGGCCTTGAGCGCCGCATCGATCTCGGCATCGGACTTGAGCTTGTCCCAGCCCCCGCGCGCATTGCCGGTCATCGTCAACTCGGTGCGCGATTCCTTGAGGTACTTGGTGACGCCGTCGCCCCAACCCAGCTCCTTGGACTTGGCATGGCCCTTGGCGGCATCGCTGGCGCCCGGCATGCCGCGCAAGTCTTCGTGACAGGTGGCCCAGCAACCGGCGCGGTCGGCGAACTCGACCTTGTTTTCATCGAACATGACCGTCAGCTTCATGTCGTTCTTCGAGTCCATCTTCTTGCCGCCGCCGCTTACGGGCGTATCCCACTCGAAGCGCAGATAGATCTTGTTGCCGTCATGTGCGGCCTGCACGGATACCGGGATAGAGCCAACCTTGCCCTTGGGCACGGCGGCATCCAGCGGCTGGCTCATATTGCCCACCGGCTTGCCGGATACGATCATGCCGCCGATCTGTTCCGCGTCCGTATCGTGACATTTTGTACATGCCCGTTTCTTGTCCAGAATCTGATTGGAAGACGAGTGGTTCTTCTTGGTCAGCACCCACTCAAGCCCGGACTGGCCGGGATAGAACACCGGGACCTTGGCGGTCGGCACCTTGCTCCAGTCAGGGGCCGCGAAGGCCGGACCGGCGATAACTGCGCCCAACAATGCAATAACGATTTTTTTCATTTATCAGCTCCCGATTACGTTACCCAAAAAATTGGCGGAGCAGCTTGATCGCCGACTCCGCCATTCAATATCAATTCGCTGCCGTGTCTGTTTCCTCATCTAGGAGGTGGTGCACCGGCTTGTGGGCAATGCCCTTGTGGCAATCGATGCAGGTCAGGTTATCTTCCTGTGCCTCCTCATGCTTGATCTGGGAGCGCGCCTTTTGCTTGTCCGGGTCCATGGTGGCGAAGTTGTGGCAGTTGCGGCACTCCTTGGAATCGCGGCTCTTCATCCGCTCCCAAACGCGTTTCGCCATCTCCAGCCGGTGCGCCTCGAATTTCTCCGGCGTATCCACGATGCCGCTGACATGGCCGACGATGTCGCGGGCGGCAAAAAGTTTTTGCAGCGACTTGTACACATAATCGGACGGAGTCTTGCTGCTGGCCACGTGGCAATCGGAACAGTTCACGGTCGTGCCGCTGCGGTTCTTGTAGTGGACCGTCTGCTGGAGTTCCTTGTAGGGAATGGTCATTTCGTGGCAGGAAGTACAGAACTCGGAACGGTTGGTCCACTCCATCGCCATGTTGAGGCCGCCCCAGGCGGAAACGCCCAACAGCACGCCGGCCGCCAGCAGGGTAATCAATGAATATTGCGTGGGCCTTCTCAGTTTCTGCCATATCCCCGTCTTGGGCGATGCCGGCTTTTCCTTCTGACTTTCTTCGACCATCTTTACTCTTCCCTTGAAATATTATTTTTTAATTTGAATCACACAACGACCTGCCCACGAGTAAATGGACAGGCTTTATTTCTCGATCAGCTTATCGTCGCTTCGTCCGCGCGCTTGTCGCCGCGGTTATCCACCCAGGAAAGCGTGATCCTGTCTCCGGCCTTGCCGCCCTTGAAGCGAAAACCCAGATAGGGATTCTTGGATACGGAAGTGCCGAACTGCCCTTCCAGCACGACACGCCCTTCATGCAATACCTTGAACTCGGTGATATGCCAGGCCGGAACCAGCTTGCCCGCCTCATCCTTGCGTCGCCCGTTCTCCATCTCGTGCTGCATCAGCGCGCGGACTTCGGTCACGCCATTCGTGACGGAGGCGCGCATTTTTGTCGGACTGGACATCAGCATCCTCCCGCAGTGACTTTGACTTCGCGCGAAACGCGGTAGAACTTGCCGTCGGCCTTGACCAACGCGATGACCGTTGCGGTCTGCGCCATCTTGATCTTGGTGTTGAGATAGCCCTCGGTGCCTTCTGGAATAACGAAACTGGAGACCAGCATCGTCGGATTCTTGTCCACCAGAATTGAAATCTGCTCCGTGCGCGCCAGCGAACTTTCCACGGTGACCGGAACCACCGCACCGTTCTCGGCGACATCGGGCGCAGTAAGTTGAATAGCCGCGCTGCTTTCGGGAACGACGACGCCCAATGCAGTCAAGGCTTCGTCCATGGTCTTGGCATCGAAAGCGCTCTTCTGCCATTCGGCCAATGCGCTACCCGGCTGAATCAGACCAACAGCGGCAAGCAGCCCGAGCAATCCGAGTCCGCCACCGGTTTTTAGGGCCTTGCGCCGCTCCAGATCAATGCCGACTTCCATCAAACTCACCTTCTGGATTCAGAAAATTAATAGGCTGGCATCGTCCGCGATTTCACTCAACAGCGTCCATCCCCACAACGGGTAAAGGGACTAACTCCTTGGGGCTACTTTTCAGAATATGCTTATATGCTGATTAGCAGCATCGGCAAAAACAGTTCATGACATAACCCCGCTGCGGCGCAAGCGGCGACCACAGGCAGGTATGGTCGATGTAATCCAGAAATGAATGCGCGCCCCGACGCCCGGTCAGATTTCGATGTTCCTACAGCCAGGTCTTGACCCCGTCGTCGCCGCCTATGCGCTGTTTCATCAGGCGGCGTTTCGCATCCGGCCTGACTTTGAGCACTTCGGCATAGATCGCCTCCAGCGCCCTCTCCTCATCGGCAAACAGATTCTCCTCGCCGATGTATGTCAACAAGCCGGAATGCCGCATCACGTCCAGCACCTGCTTCTTCAGACCGCTGAATGTCACGCGGATGCCGTTCGAGCGCAGCCTTTCCACCAGATGATGGATGACCTCGTCGCCGGACGCATCGAGCTGGTTGATGCCGTCCGACACGATCAGCAGATGCTTGGCTTGCGGGTTGTTGGCCACCGCTTCGAGGACGGTGTCTTCGAAATACGGCACATTGGCGAAGTACAGCGAGCCGTCGTAGCGCATCGCGATGATGTTCTCGCTCACGGGAAGGTTATGCACCTTCACGTCGCGCAGCGTGCCGTCGGGATGACGACCGAGGATCGCCACGCGCGGTTTCATCGTACGGTACAGATAGAGGATGATCGCCAGCCCCGCCCCAACCATGATGCCGTTGTCCAGATGCGGCGCGAACGCCAGCGTGGCGACGAAGGTCACGACGGCAGCGATACCGTCGTGTTTGTGGGTGTGCCAAGCATGCGAGATCGCATTGAAGTTCACCAGTCCGATCACCGCCATCATGATGACCGCCGCCAGCACCGCCTGCGGTAGGTGGTAAAGCAGCGGCGTGAGGAACAGCAAGGTGACCAGCACGATCAGGCCGGCGAACACATTGGACAATCCCGTTTTTGCGCCCGCGTTCAGATTGACCGCCGAGCGCGAGAACGATCCGCTGACCGGGAACGATTGGCTCAGGCTGCCGACGATATTGGAGATGCCTTGCCCCAGCAGTTCCTGATTGGGGTCGATGCGCTGCTTGGTCTTGGCCGCCATCGCCTTGGCGATCGATACCGCCTCCATGAAGCCGACCAGCGAGATCACCAGCGCGCTGGACAGCAGCGACATCGCGGTCTCCCAGTTCATTCTGGGCAACTGGATGGCTGGCAGGCCGGACGGGATGCCGCCCACCACTTCGCCGCCGCCGACCAGTTTCAACTCCCCCTTCGCGACCTTCTTGATGCGCCAGCGATAGCCGTCCGATTGCTCGCCCTGCGGCAGTTGTCCGGCGAGATACAGCCGGGCAGGCTGCGCGCCGTTTGCAGGAACCTGTTCGAAGATGAACTTGCGCAACGAACGCGCGGTCTTGCGGTTTTCCTCCTCCAGATTCTGGAGTTCGAGCCTGAGCAACTCGATTTCATACTTGAGGGCGGCCTGATGCTGGCGGCTTCCGTCATGCGCTTTCTGGAGTTGCTTGAGTTCTGCGGATTTGGCGGTTAGCGTGCCGTTCAACTCCCCGAGCTTGATCTCGACCAGAGAAAAATTATTCGCGAGGCTCTTCACCTCGACATCGACGATCTCCTCGACCTGGCCCTTGCCGTTGTGCTCGAAGCCAATCGCGAAACTGGCGATGGTGGTGACCACTACGGCGATCAGCACCCCGGGCAGTTTGGGGGCATATTTTTTCAGCCCCCACATGATCGCGAACGCGGAAGCGCCCATAACCAGGGTAGGCATGTGCGTTTCGCCGATCTGCAACAGCACGCCCCAGATGTCGTTGATGAAATGCTCGCTGCGCCCCATCGACACGCCGAACAGTTTGTTGAGCTGGGAAAGGCCAATGATGATGGCCGCGGCATTGGTGAAACCGACGATCACCGGGTGCGACAGGAAATTCACCACCACGCCGAGTTTGAACACCCCCAGCGCAAGTTGGATCAGCCCGACCAGCAGCGCCAGCAGGATCGCCAATGCGACGAACTGCTCCGAGCCGGTGGCCGCCAACGGAGCCAGAGCGGATGCGGTCAGCAACGAAACGACGGCGACCGGGCCGGTGGCAAGCTGCGCCGACGAACCCCACATCGCGGCGATAATGCCCGGCAGGAAGGCCGCATACAGACCGTAGTAAGCGGGCAGGCCGGCCAGTTGCGCATAGGCCATCGACTGCGGAATCAGCACCAGCGCGACGGTGACGCCCGCGATCAAGTCGGCTTTGACCGCTCCGCCTCGTACCGGCCACCAAGACAGAAAAGGCAGGAAGCGGACGAGGCGTTTATTCATGATGCAGGGAAGCTATGTCCGGGGTTCGCCAGAATTAAACGATTGCCCTTCTCGTTCGCCTGGCTTCGCCCCCCTCGCTTCGCTCTCCCCGCTTGCGGGAGAGGATTGATGTGAGGGAAGACGGGGTTCACCGTCGGGCAACTTGTCGTGACACTCGGAGAAGATGCGCGCCTTGCAGTTGCGGCAGATCTCCGGATCTAGCGTGGAATAGATAGGCTTGATCCAGTTCGACATGACCGGGAAGAAGCCGCCCACTCCGATGTCATCCAGCTTGTCCGACTTGCGCAAGAACTTGTAGATCTCGTCCTTGCACCGGTAGAAATACAGGCCGCCGCCCATCTTGCGGCGACGGCGCGCTTCCTGCGCCAGCATCTCGGCCCCCGCCACATCGATGAAGCTGATGCCGCGGGCGACGATCATCACCGACTTCTGTTGCGGATTGTCCTCGTCGATCTGCATCAGACTGTTGCGCACATGATCGACCGCGCCGAAGAAGATCGCACCGTTCATGCGCACCATGCTCAGTTGCGGACATTGCGGGTGATCTTCCGCGCCCACGAAGTGGTAGGCCCCCTCCTCTTTCGCCGGCACCACCGGGACGATGTTGGGACGCGACACGCGATACAGGTAGAGCGAAAGCGACAGCAGGATGCCGAAGAAGATGCCCTTCTCCAGATCGACCAGCGTGCCCAGCAACGTCACCCACAGGATCACCGTCTCGGCCCGGCTGGTCTTCGAGATACTGGCGATGTGATGAAAGTCGATCAGCCCCCAAGCGACCAGAAACAGGATGCCCGCCATTGCCGCCGTCGGCAGATACGAGGCCAGCGGTGCGACCAGGAACAGGATCAGCAGCAGGAAGATCGACGCATACACCGTCGCCATCGGCGTCTTTGCACCGGCAGCGTAGTTCACTCCGCTACGATTGAACGATCCGCAGGAGGCGTAGCTGGAGAAAAAGCTGCCGACCAGATTCGACAGACCCTGACCGATGAATTCCTGATTTCCGTCGATGCGCTGTTCGGACTTGACCGCGATGGCACGCGAGATGGATACGGCCTCGGTCAGTGCCAGCAAAGTCACCACCAGCGCCGGAAACAGCACCTTGTGTATGGTGTCGTAGGAAAAGTCAGGCAGCGACAGCGGCGGCAACTGCGCCGGCAGCGCGCCCACGGTCTTGATCAGCGTAGTCTCGGCGCCGAGCTCCAGATTGAGCAGAAAAGCGACTACGCTGCCGACCACCATCGCCACGATCATGTAGGGCAGCTTGGGGATATAGCGCTTGGCCAGTATGCCGGTAGCCAGCGTCACCCCGCCGACCAGCGTGACCCAGGGATTGATGTTGCCGAACTGCTCGATGAAGCGTTCGATCACCACATGGAAAGGCGCGCCACGTTCGATAGGAATGCCGAAGAAGTTCTTCACCTGACTGGCCGCGATCAGCACCGCCGCGCCTGCGGTGAAACCGATCACCACCGTATGCGAAATGAAATTGACCAGCACACCCATGCGCGCAAGGCCGAGGATCAACTGAAACAGCCCCACCAGGAAGGTCAGCGTCAACACCATGCTGATGAACTCGGGCGAACCGGGATCGGCCAGCGGACTCATCGCCGCGAACACCGCGATGGAAATCGCCGTGGTCGGGCCGGAAACTAGGTGCCAGGAAGAGCCGAACAATGCGGCGATGATGGCGGGAATCATCGCCGCATACAGGCCGTATTCCGGCGGCATCCCGGCGATGGTGGCGAATGCCACGCCCTGCGGCAGCACGATCAGCGCGCCGGTGATGCCGGCGATCAGGTCGGCACGGGTGGATTGGCGATCCACCAGATGCTGCCACTGCATGAACGGCAGCAGCCGATTCAGCCAGTAATTACGGGTATGGGACGTTTTCAAAGTGACGGGATCAACCTATGGTCTGGTAATAGAGATTCTGCGGATGGTTGGCCTGCGCGAAGAAGAACCAGCGCTCCGCCAGCAAACCGAGATACTGAATTATAAACGCAAGGGCGAGCAGGCCCGGGGTCAGTATGCCGAGCGCCAGCAAGGCCAGCGGCAGCACGAACGTCAGGATCAGGAAAGCCGGCTTGATGGCGCGCATGAAGGCCGCACTCTTGCCATGGAAAAATTCGCGTGTATTGAACGTGCCTCCCATCGCCCCCATGGAACGCTGCACGATATACGGGTGCTTGATACCGATGGCGGTCTGCAGCGTCGATTTCGGTTTGAGACGCGCGTTGCGCACCAGCGACGCCCAGCGTCCGGCAAACGCCAGCAAGGTGATGACGATCGCCCAGCCCGCGAAGAAATCAGACTGGTCGGGCGCCGCCGAAGCGGCATAGAACGATGCCAGCACGAAGCCGGAGGCTCCACCCATCAGGATATAGTTGATCACAGTCAGCGGCGAATGCCATTCGCGCAAGAAGCGCAGGCAGGCGTAGATCATCGCGGTGCAGATGAACAAGGCGAAGGCCAGCATGGTGCCGATGACACCGAGCACAGTAGACAGATCAACAATCAAGCCGCCGGGCAGTGTCGTCAACTCTGGCCGATAGCCGGTCAGGTGGGACGCGCCGAACAGGAACACGATGCCCATGAATGCCGGCAGCACGATGACCTCGCGCGACAACCACGAGGTGCGCCATTGCGTGGCCGAACGCCAGGCGCGTTCCGGGCGCCCCAAGTGAAAGAAGGATGCGATCAATCCGCCCACCAGCAGCAACAAGGCCAGAACGCTGCCGTAACCGTAGAAGGCATCGGACTGCATCGGCAGCAGGCCGAACAGCGCGTAGGACTGGTGCGTGAACAGCGCGAGGAACAGCCCCTGCGCCGCACCGATGAGCGTAGTCAGAAAAATGACGGAAAAAGCTGGTTTCATAATGAGCCGTTCTTAAATGGTTTGCTTCATCACCACGCCGAGACATCGTCCATGGACGACTCGCCCTTGCCCGGTTTGGGCTGCTGGCCATCGACCTTGAGCGGATTGTCCGCACGTTCGAGTTCGTCCTGATGGATCTTGAGCTTGGTCTTGCGACGCGGCAAGTAGTGGTTGGCAGGATGCGTGCCCCACTCCGGCATCAGCGCATAACCGCCGTCCTCGCGTATCGCCTGCGACACCTCCGATTCCGGATCGTGGATATCGCCGAACAAACGCGCGCTGGTCGGACAGGCTTTCACGCAGGAAGGCTTGCGGTCGGCCTCGGCCATGGATTCGTCGTAGATGCGATCCACGCACAAGGTGCATTTCTTCATCACCTTCGCCTTCTCGTCGAACTCGCGCGCGCCATACGGGCAGGCCCAGGTGCAGTATTTGCAGCCTATGCACTTGTCGTAGTCCACCAGCACGATACCGTCTTCCTTGCGCTTGTACGATGCGCCGGTCGGGCACACCGGCACGCACGGCGGGTCTTCGCAATGCAAACAGGATTTAGGGAAGTGCAGCGTCTCGCTGTGCGGATACTGTCCGATCTCGAAGGTCTGCACGCGATTGAAGAACGTGCCGGTCGGGTTCAGACCGTAGGGGTTCTCGTCGCACAGCGGGCCGGCGGAGCCGGAAGTGTTCCACTCCTTGCAACTGGTCACGCAGGCGCTGCAACCGACGCAGACGTTCAGGTCAATAACTAGGGCGAGTTGGGTCATTTGCCGCACTCCTGATTTTCACTCTGACTCACGCAAACCGCGTCGGCACTTCCCCCTTTAGCAAAGGGGGATTGAGGGGGATTTGAAAATGTGGCGTCACCCATCCTGCCGCAAATCCCCCCTAGCCCCCCTTTTGCAAAGGGGGGGACGGTTTGGTGTTGATTCAGCAGGCAGGTCATTTCGCACCGCCCTTCTTCTTGCCGCCGCCGAAGTACGCCAGCAGGCTAGGATGTTCTTTCATACCGGGATATTTCTTCATGGGTTCGAACTGCGGCGAAGTCTGCTCGGGCTCGCCCTCTTCCGCCTTGTAGATACGCACGCGCACGTCGTACCACGCCGCCTGTCCAGTGATCGGATCGGAGTTGGAGAAGCGCTTGCCGTCATGTTGCGCCGGCAACTCTTCCGAAATCAGGTGGTTGAGCAAAAAGCCCTGCTGCGACTCGTTGGCGTTGGGTTCCAAGTTCCACGCCCCGGCCGCCTTGCCGATGGCGTTCCAGGTCCACACCGTGCCCGGCTCGACCGACTCGCTGTAGCGCGCCATGCAGCGCACCTTGCCCCATTGCGATTCGCACCACATCCAGTCGCCGTCGGCGATGCCCGCATCCTTTGCGGTCTGCGAATTCACATACAGATAATTGTGCGCGTGGATCTGGCGCAGCCATGCGTTCTGCGAATCCCACGAGTGGTACATCGCCATCGGGCGCTGCGTCAGCGCCGACAGCGGATACTTCAGCTTGTCGCTGGTCTGCACTTCCAGCGGCTCGTAGTAGAACGGCAGCGGGTCGAAATAGGTCTCGATGCGTTTCGCCAGATGCTTGGGCGGCTGGCGCGTGATGCTCTTGCCTTGGGCTGCCAGACGGAATTTCTGCAACACCTCGGAATACAGGTGGATCAGAATGGGCTCGGAATAGCGCGTGATGCCGTTGCGCTGCGACCATTCCAGATAGCCCTTGTTCCAGTTGCGCATAAACTGGTATGAGCGCGGCAGCTTGTGGTGATGCACGCAATCGTTCTTGGCGTACATTTCCCACTGGTTCGGGTTCGGCTCGCCCTTGATGGACTTCTCGCCGCCCTTGCCGCGCCAGCCGGACAGGAAGCCGATGCCGGAACCGGGTGCGGTCTCCCAGTTGACGATGAAGTCGGGATAGTTTTTATATTTGCGCGCGCCGTCCGCAGTGACGAATGCAGGCAGCTTCAGGCGCGTGCCGAGTTCGATCAGCACTTCCTGGAACGGCTTGCATTCGCCGGTCGGTGGCAGCACCGGGATGCGCACCGAATCCACCGGGCCGTCGAACTCGGAGATCGGACGGTCGAGCATGGACATCACGTCATGGCGTTCGAGGTAAGTCGTGTCCGGCAGGATCAGGTCGGCGAACGCGGTGGTCTCCGAATGGAAAGCGTCGCACACCACGATGTACGGAATCTTGTATGTGCCGTCTTCTTCCTTATCGACCAGCATCTTGCGCACTTCGCTGGTGTTCATCGAAGAGTTCCACGCCATGTTGGCCATGAACATCAGCAGCGTGTCGATCTTGTACGGATCGCCGCGCCATGCGTTGGTGATGGCGTTGTGCATCATGCCGTGCACCGACAGCGGGTACTCCCACGAGAAGGCCTTGTCGAGGCGCACCGGAGTACCATCCGCATTCACGAACAGATCGTCCGGATCGGCCGGCCAGCCCAGCGGCATGCCGTCCAGCGGCGTGTTCGGCTGCACCGCGCGCGGATCGTTCGGCGTGCGCGCGCAGGGCGGGATGGGACGCGGGAACGGCGCTTTGTGGCGGAAGCCGCCGGGACGGTCGATGGTGCCCAGCAGCGTCATCAGGATGGACAGAGCGCGTATGGTCTGGAAGCCGTTGGAGTGCGCGGCTAGGCCGCGCATGGCGTGGAACGAAACCGGGTTGCCGGTGACGGTGTCGTGTTCCTTGCCCCAGCTATCTGTCCACGCGATAGGCAGTTCGATCTTCTGGTCGCGCGCGGTGATGCCCATCTCGTGCGCGAGGCGCTTGATGGTATCCGCCGGAATACCGGTGATGCCTTCTGCCCACTCGGGCGTGTAATCCTTGACGCGGTCTTGCAGCAACTGGAACGCGGGCTTGACCGCGACGCCGTCGGGCAATTTGAATTCGCCGAGCAGGAAGGGATCGGCACCTTCGGTGTGGGTGATGACCGGCTTGTCGGTGTTGCGGTCCCACCACAGCTTGTTCTGCGGGTCGTAGCAGCCCTCTTCTTCAGGCACTTCGGTGCGCACGAACATGCCGAACTCGTCGTGCTCGGCATCCAGGTTCACCAGTTGGCCGGAGTTGGTGTAGCGCACCAGGAAGTCGCGGTCGTACAGGCCGAGCGCGATGATCTCGTGAATCAGCGCCAGCATCAGCGCGCCGTCGGTGCCGGGACGGATCGGCACCCATTCGTCGGCGATGGCGGAATAGCCGGTGCGCACCGGATTGATGGAAATGAAACGGCCGCCTTCGCGCTTGAACTTGGACAGCGCGATCTTCATCGGATTGGAGTGATGGTCTTCCGCCGTGCCGATCATGATGAACAGCTTGGAGCGCTCCAGATCGGGCCCGCCGAATTCCCAGAACGAGCCGCCGATGGTGTAGATCATGCCCGCGGCCATGTTCACCGAGCAGAAGCCGCCATGCGCCGCGTAGTTGGGCGTGCCGAACTGGCGCGCAAACATGCCGGTCAGCGCCTGCATCTGATCGCGACCGGTGAACAGCGCGAACTTCTTCGGGTCGGTCGCGCGTATTTTGCCCAAGCGTTCGGTCAGGATGGAGAAGGTCTCTTCCCAGCTGATCTCCTCGAAATCGCCCGCGCCGCGCTCGGTGCCCGGCTTGCGGCGCAACGGCTTAGTTAAGCGCGCCGGCGAATACTGCTTCATGATGCCGGAGGAACCCTTGGCGCAGATCACGCCGTTGTTCAGCGGATGATCGGGATTGCCGTCGATGTAACGCACCTCGCCGTTGCGCAGGTGCACGCGGATACCGCAACGGCACGCACACATGTAGCAGGTGGTTTTCTTTATTTCGGTTTTCGCATCCGCGACAGGCGGAGCGAACGGGTCGTGCAATGGGGACGATGACATAGGCCGGTGGTATTTACGTAATGATCGAGGCGTAACTGCCTTACAAGACTACTCGGATTTTCGGTTGCGAAAGTATGGGCATCGGGGCCAAATGCCGCCATAGCCGTGATGAGGGGTCGCACATAACCCGTAAGAGGGAGCAGCCATCACCCCATCCGGGGTATCGCAGAGACGCCGGCGATGCTCTAGTGTGCGACATCGGAGAATTCATAAGTAGTTGACTGGATTACTACAATACAAGGGAGGCAGGCATGGCTTTGGTGAACCCGCACGGCGGGGGCAATCTCAGACCTTTGTTGTTGGAAGGCGAAGATCTGATCGCAGAATTGAAACGGGCGAACGAGTTCCCGAAAGTGACCGTGAGCTCGCGCGAAAAGGGCGACCTCATCATGTTCGGCATCGGCGGCTTTACGCCGCTCGAAGGCTTCATGACCCACGCCGATTGGCAAGGCGTCTGCGACGGCATGACCATGACCAACGGGCTGTTCTGGCCCATCCCCATCACCCTCTCCACCAGCCAGTCTACGGCGGACGCCATCCCTACCGGCAGCGACATCGCGCTGATCGATCCGGACGACGGCAGCATCCTCGCCACGATGCGCATCACCGAAAAATACAGCATCGACAAGGCGCATGAATGCGCCACCGTGTTCGGCACCACCGACCCCAAGCATCCCGGCGTGAAGATGGTGATGGAGCAAGGCGAAGTCAATCTCGCCGGCCCGGTGAAGGTGCTGTCGCAAGGCGGTTTCCCGCAGAAATACGGCGCGTTGTTCAAGACCCCGAAAGAGACGCGCGAGCTGTTCAACGAGCTGGGCTGGAGCAAGGTCGCCTGCTTCCAGACGCGCAACCCGATGCACCGCTCGCACGAATATCTGGCCAAGGTCGCCATCGAAGTATGCGACGGCGTGCTGATCCATTCGCTGCTGGGCAATCTCAAGCCGGGCGACATCCCGGCCGAAGTGCGCACCCACGCCATCATCGCGCTGACCAAAAATTATTTTGTCGCCAAGACCGTGGTGCAGGCCGGCTATCCGCTGGACATGCGCTATGCCGGGCCGCGCGAGGCCTTGCTGCATGCGGTGTTCCGCCAGAACTACGGCTGCTCGCACCAGATCGTCGGGCGCGACCATGCCGGCGTCGGCAGCTATTACGGCCCGTTCGACGCGCATTACATTTTCGACAAAATACCCAAGGGCGCACTGGAAACGCAGGCGATGAAAATCGACATCTCCTTCTGGTGTTACAAGTGCGGCGGCATGGCCTCGGGGCGCACCTGCCCGCACGACGATGCCGACCGTCTGCAGGTCTCCGGCACCCAGTTACGCAAGATGCTCTCGGAAGGCGAAGAAGTCCCCACGGAGTTCAGCCGTCCCGAAGTGCTGGAGATTTTGCGTGCCTATTACGCGAGTTTGCAATGAAGGTGAAAGTAGGCGGTAGGTTCGTAGAGTGAAGAATTTTTGTGGGAGTACTTTTCCCATACTCGACAGCCAACCGGTTTAAGGATAGTCAGTCGTTTGCAATTTTTGAGGAGGAACTAATGTTTACGAGCAACCCCTTTGCCACACTTACCGAAGTGATATCCCCCGCGATGATGCAGGGCTACATCGTGCTCATGGTCCTGCTGGTCATGGGCGGGACGATACTCGACATGCTGCACAAGAAGAGCGCGACGTACTTCTTCGAGAATGCGAAAAAAGCGAAGAAGAGCGCAAAACGCTCGGTCAGCGGGGGTGAAAAGGTCGCGATGGCCGTTTCCGTGCTGACGAACGAAGTGATGACCGCAGGCGAATTCAGCAATCCGCAACGCAGGCTCTCCCACCTGCTGATGATGTACGGATTCATCCTGTTCGTGGCGACCACCGCGATCATGATCTTCTCGCCGGACACCCCCTCCACCCTGCTGCCGCAACTGTGGCACATCGGCGCGCTGATGCTGGCCATCGGCGGATACTGGTTCTGGATCGTCATCCGCGTGGACGTGTCTGCGGAAGGCCTGCCCTGGTTGCGGTTCGAGCGTGCGGATTTGTTTATTGTCTCGCTGCTTGCCACCTCGACTTTCGCACTGATCTGGTCATACACCGGCGGCGGATTGGGTATCCCCTTCGCCCTGTTCATCCTGTCCAGCACCGTACTGTTCGGCGGCGTCTACTGGTCCAAGTTCGCGCACATGTTCTTCAAGCCGGCGGCGGCGCACCAGAAGAGGATCATCATGGCCGATGGTGGGCGCGAGAACCTGCCGCCCGACTATGACCTGACCGATCCCGAAGTGCAGCGCAAGTTTCCGGACATCCCTACGTATATGGGCAAGAACCCACCAAACATGGGGCTTTGCATCAAGGCTGAAAGAGCAAAACACTACTGACACTGACTCGACTAATTATTTATAAAGAATAGAGGAATAAATTATGCCAACCTTTGTATATATGACGCGTTGTGATGGTTGTGGAGAATGCGTCGACATCTGCCCATCAGACATCATGCACATCGACAAGAAGCTGCGACGTGCATACAACATCGAACCGAACATGTGCTGGGAATGCTATTCCTGCGTGAAAGCCTGCCCGCACCAGGCGATCGATGTACGTGGTTACGCAGACTTTGCGCCGCTTGGTCACTCGGTACGCGTGATCCGGGATGAGGAAAAAGGCACCATTGCGTGGCGCATCAAGTTCCGCAACGGCAAGAAGGATATGGAGCTGTTAGCGCCGATCACGACCAAGCCTTGGGGCTCGGCGACACCCAAACTCGCAGATGTACCTGCTCCGAGCAAGGAAATGCGTAACAGTGAGTTATTGTTCAATGAGCCGAAATATATCCGCATGGATGAAGGTGGCCTGCATACACTGGAATCCAATGGCCTGGAAATCAAAGAGGGAGTGCAATACTGATGAGCTACCAGACAATTATTGAAGACGGTATCGACATCCTGGTCGCAGGCGCGGGCCTAGGCGGTACGGGTGCGGCATTCGAGGCAAGATATTGGGGGCAGAACAAGAAGATCGTCATCGCCGAAAAGGCGAACATCATGCGTTCCGGTGCAGTCGCCCAGGGCCTGTATGCGATCAACTGCTACATGGGTACACGTTTTGGCGAGAACAATCCCGAAGACCATGTGCGCTATGCACGTATCGACCTGATGGGCATGGTGCGCGAAGATCTGGCTTTCGATATGGCACGCCACGTCGACTCCACTGTGCATAATTTTGAAGAATGGGGCCTACCCATCATGCGCAACGAGAAGAGTGGTTCGTTCCTGCGTGAAGGACGTTGGCAGATCATGATCCATGGCGAATCCTACAAGCCTATCGTTGCCGAAGCGGCCAAGAAGTCGGCGGACAAGGTTTTCAACCGCGTCTGTTTGACCCACCTGCTGATGGATGAATCCAAGGAAAACCGCGTTGCCGGGGCCGTGGGCTTCAATGTCCGCACGGGCAACTACCACGTGTTCAAGTCCAAGACCGTTGTCTGTGGCGCCGGCGGCGCTTCCAACATCTTCAAGCCGCGTTCAGTCGGTGAAGGTGCGGGCCGAGTCTGGTACGCACCATGGTCGTCTGGTTCTGCATATGGCTTGATGATCGAAGCCGGCGCGAAGATGACGCAAATGGAAAACCGTATCGTGCTGGCTCGATTCAAGGATGGTTATGGTCCGGTAGGCGCCTACTTCCTGCACCTCAAGACCTATACCCAGAACGCCTACGGTGAAGAGTACGAGTCCAAGTGGTTCCCCGCACTGCAGCAAATGGTCGGCAAGGAATACCTGGACCCGGAAGTCTCGCACCGGACTCACCGACCCATTCCGACCTGCCTGCGTAACCACGCAATCATCAACGAGGTGAACGCCGGTCGCGGCCCGATCCACATGGTCACCATGGAAGCCTTCCAGGACCCTCACCTCGAGGAGATCGGCTGGCACAACTTCCTGGGCATGACCGTTGGTCAGGCAGTGCTTTGGGCGGCGACAGACGTCGACCCCAAGTACGAGAACCCCGAGCTGACCACCTCCGAGCCTTATGTCATGGGTTCGCATGCGACCGGTTGCGGTGCATGGTGCTCGGGTCCGCAAGACGTGTCGCCGCCGGAGTATTACTGGGGCTACAACCGCATGACGACCATCGAAGGTCTGTTCGGTGCGGGTGATGCGGTGGGCGGCACGCCGCACGCATTCTCGTCGGGCTCTTTCACCGAAGGTCGTCTGGCCGCCAAGGCTGCCTGTAAATATATCGACGACGGAAAAGCGGAAGGCATCCGTGTTTCCGACGCGCAGATCAATCGTCGCAGGGAGCAGATCTACAAGCCGCTGGAAACGTATCGCGTCTACAGCAACGAAGTGGTCGCCGGCAGCGTCAACCCCAACTTCATCAATCCGAGACAGGGTCTGGATCGTTTGCAGAAACTGATGGACGAGTACTGCGGTGGTTTTGGCGTCAACTACATGACCAACGACAAGCTGCTGAATATCGGTCTGAAGAAGATGTCGATTCTGGGTGAAGATCTGGAAAAGGTTGCCGCATCGGATATCCATGAACTGCTGCGCGCATGGGAGCTGAAGCACCGTTTCCTGACTTCCGAGAGTGTGTTCCACCACACGCTGTTCCGCAAGGAAACGCGTTGGCCGGGATACTACTACCGCGGCGACGCAATGAAGCTGGATGACCAGAACTGGCACGTGCTGACTGTGTCCCGCCGTGATCCCAAGACGGGCGAGTACACGATGGAAAAAGCACCGCTCTACCACCTGGTAGGCGATGCGGAGAAGGCGCCGCCGGAAGGACATTAAGCAAACGCAGGCTTGATTTACCGGTTTTGTAAAATCAGGCTTACGCAAAAATATTTGCGATGACTTGGTAGTACATTAAAGAGGACCGGCATAATCCATGTTGGTCCTCTTTTTGTCTCTTGCGCAGGAATGGAGTTTGGTTGATGAATATCATTGAAAAGTCAGATGAAGAGATACTGGAGCTCGCACACCCCATGTGGGCGGATCTGGTGAAATACTCGAATGAAGGCAACTACGGCGCTTTCACACGTCAATTTTCGAGCACGTTGATCGCGGGTGCCAATGAGGTCGAGATGGGCAAGCAGTTTGCCAGAAGCGAACTGGCGAAGAATCTGTCGCCGGACTATGAGTACCTCGGCATCATCCGTCGCGGCGAACATGTCTCCGTGCTATACAAACAGAGAAGCACGGCAAAACCCGGCGAATGGCTGGGAAGGCTGGTGCTTGGTTATGAAAAAGACAAGGTAAGAATCTTCGGTGCGACCATTTTTTAAGACCCGATTATAAAAATCATATTGAATATGTCAGATACCATTGAAGACGAAAAATTTGTTGAGCTGAATTACAAGGTCATCGACAACAAAACCGGCGACATCCTGGTCACCGTGGACTATCCGCTGGGCTATGTGCACGGCGTGAATGACGTGATGTCCGAGGACGTGACCAAGGCGCTGTACGGCAAGAAAGTCGGCGACATCATCGATGTGCCCATCGACACCAGACTGCTCTACGGCGAGCGAGATGAATCGCTGGTATTTACCGATCGCATCGAGAACGTCCCGGAGGAATACCGCGAGATCGGCATGACCATCACCATGGAGAACGAAAAAGGCGAGCCGAGGAACTTCATCGTCACCCGCTTCGACGACAAGACATTGACCGTGGACGGCAACAATCCGCTGTGCGGCAGGGAAGTCACTTTCATGCTGGAAGTCTTGTCGATACGCGACGCCACCGAGGAAGAAATCGATCTTGGTGGCGCAGTCGGCGCCGATCCCGATCTGAACGAGATACTCGAACGGGCACAATGAAGCTCTCTACCCTCTACCTCCTCTACCCCGAGAACAAGGCACTGGAACGCGCCATTGCGGATGGACTCTGTTTGCTGAATGAACAAGATGCAGCAGCGGCCATGCCGGATACGCAAGTCGCCGTCGCGGACAACTTCCGCTACACGCGCGGAAATTATGAGCAGCACCGCTACAGCACCCGCATTTTCGAACGCCTGCGCGAAGCGCTGGAGGCATCGCAGGCCGCCTCTCCGCGCGCGGAGACACTGAACAAGCTCGGCAACATCCTCGCCGCACTGGGCCAGCAGCGCAGAGACGCGGCATTGTTCGAGCAGGCCGTCCAGTGTTTCGAACAGGCATTAGAAAGCTACACTCAGGAAGATACGCCGCAGGAATGGGCTGCCACACAATACAACCTCGGCACGGCCAATCAGGCGCTGGGCCGCTTGCTTGAGACGACCAACCCGCTGAAGCTCGCGGTGGATGCATATACCAACGCCTTGCTGGTCTGGACACGAGAAGCGCATCCGGAAGCATGGATGCAGACCATGCACCAGCTCGGCGCGGCCTTGTACACCTACGGCATCCAGCTCAAAGGCAACCGTCAACTGCAAAAGTCCGTGGTCGCCTGGAAGAATGCTCTGGCCGCACTCAACGCGGACGATCACGCACTGGAACTGACCGCCACCCATAACAACCGCGGCGTCACCTTGCACCATCTGGGCGAGTCGGAAGCGAACCCGGACCGGTTGAAAGAAGCGATCAATTCATATGAGAAGGCCTTGACTGTCGGCATGGAACAGCAGTTGCCCATCCATGTATCCGTCATCTGCCGCGTGAACAAGGCGACAGCACAGAATGCACTGGCGCAATTGACGAACGATGCCGCGCTTGCGGAAGAGATGGCCGATGAATTCGAAGTAATCATCGAATGTTTCCGTCACGCGCTTCAGCCGCTCTGCTTAAGGCATTGCGAAGAACAACTGAAACTGGCGCAGACGGCTTCAAGCAGTCAGGTTGCGGGGTAAAGAATGGCTCAGACCCGCCCGGACAGTTTGTTATCCACCTCGATGAAGGAGCCGGTATCCGCCAGAAAACGGATCGTGCGCGCGCCGAAGCCGACTTCCGGGCTGGCTTCGCCCTTGTCGATGGACAAGGTCAGCGCCACGCCCAGACGCGGAGACAGATTGTGGCTCTTGCAGACTTCCACGATCTTTTCCTTGAGCGGTTCCAGTTGTTTGACGAGGCCGTCCGTCAAGGCGAACACGTCCACCTCTCCGGCAGCGGTCTCGGTGGACAGCTCCCAGGAACTGATGACGGGCTTGTCCAGATTGCTGTATGCGCCGGCGGCATTGACCGTGGTGGGTTCTATCCCCAGCAGGCGCGTGATGTCGTCGGGGTTGAAATGATAGCCAAGCAATGCAAAGTAAGCCCGTCCTTTGTTCGATGCCACGATGATGTCCTCGTCGATGATTTTCTTCGTCCGAGTATAACGTACAGAAAGAGGTGCGCTGTTGTCGACTGAAGCCACACCAGAAAAAAAACGGGATCCCAACGATCCCTGCCTGTTCTGCAAGGATCCGCGCGGCGTGTCGCTGCAGCACGAACTCGCTTTCAGCGCGCGCGACACCTACCCGACCAGTCCGGGACACACGCTGGTCATCCCGCGCCGGCATGTCGCCAGCTTCTTCGAGCTGACGCAGGAAGAAGTCGCGGCCTGCATGGGACTCATCCAGCAGGAAAAGAAACTGCTGGATGCAGAGTTCCAGCCGGACGGCTACAACATCGGCGTCAACGTCGGACCGGCCGCCGGGCAAAGCATCCTCCACGTGCATATCCACATCATCCCCCGCTACAAAGGGGACGTTGAGAACCCGCAGGGAGGCGTGCGGCATGTGATACCCCACAAGGCACACTACACGCGCAAATAATACAGTTCCACGGCCACATGGGAGGGGCCAGCTACGATAAACCTCCCGCTATCGAGCATCTGTTTTCTACAACCAAAGGAGATAGGAACATGAGTGAAGAAAAGAAACCGTTTTGCCGTCCCAAGATTCCGGACGGACACGCATTCCGCGTAACCACCCGCCAGAAAGAGATCGTGCCGGGGCAGTTCTTCGTCGGCTACGAAACCACCTGGGAACCGGCGCAGAAAGAAGTGCCTTACACCACGCCCAAGACGCCATAAAAAATCAGCACAGCAATCAGCCGCGCGCGCTTGAACAGGTGCGCGGCTAGCGGTTTTTTGCAAAAGGCACGATCTATCGTGCCTTTTGCTTTTCGACCGGAAGCAATATCCGCCAACTGGCGAAGGACATCGACCACCCTCGGCTTCGACCGGCTCACACGCGCAGCGATGAGGAAGGGGAAATCTTGAAGGTGGATGTTCGGCCACAGCAGTCATTACTGCTCTGATTGAATGATGTCCGTTATGTACCCAGGAGCGGAGGGATATCCAACTATTTCTGCATATGGCAGCAGCAAGGTCATTCTGATAGAGTTCCTGCGCGCCGCGTATATGCGTCCAAAGTGGACAAGGGCCGAGCACCCGAATTCAAGACACCAGCAAACAAGGACAAGGAGGGGTATGACCGACGGCCAATTCCGTGTACTCAGCCTAGATGGTGGCGGAGCAAAGGGGTTCTACACGCTCGGCATATTGCGCGAGATCGAGGCCCTAATAGGATGCCCTATCCATGAGCGATTCGACCTGATTTTTGGAACGAGCACCGGAGCGATCATCACGTCGATGATGGCATTGGGTAAGAGCGTCAACGAGATCATTGCACTTTATCAGGATCACATCCCCACGGTCATGAAGAAGACCAACGCTGACGACAGGTCGGAGGCGCTTGCTGTGCTATCAAAAACCATTTTCGGCGATGCGAAATTCGATGACCTAAAGACGAATATCGGAATCGTGGCAACGAAGTGGATTTTCGAGCAGCCGATGATTTTTAAAGGCGGTATCGCACAGGCGCATGGTCGAAAGGCAACCTTTACGCCAGGATTCGGTGTGCTGATCAGGGACGCGGTCCAAGCGTCTTGTTCGGCGTACCCATACTTCAACCGCAAGATGGTCGTGACGGAAAACGGAGATCACATCGAGTTGATCGACGGAGGCTTCTGCGCGAACAATCCAACCCTGTATGCCATCGCGGATGCGACTGTCGCGATGCAAATCCCACCTGAACAAATCCGGGTTGTGAGCCTTGGGGTCGGCACATACCCGCCCCGCAAGTTGGAATGGTGGACGTTGGATCACTGGAAGAGCAAGACACCCGGCGTGCAACTCCTGCAGAAAACGCTAGAGATCAACACGCAGTCGATGGATCAGCTTCGGAAAATCCTCTACAAGCACATCCCAACGGTCCGCATCAGCCAGTCGTTTTCAGAGCCAGCGATGGCGACGGACCTGTTTGAGCATGATCTCAAGAAGCTCAACATCCTCACGCAGCGTGGCGTACAGTCGTTCGCGGAGCACGAGGAAACGCTCAAGACATTTCTTCTCTGAAGGGGAAACCAATGCCGATCCCAGAATCACAACTTGAGACGTGGTCTCATCAAGGCTCAGTAACTCAGTCCGCACAAACCTACGAATCGATCCGAAAGGTGCTGAACGATAGCGCCTCCCCGTACTACTCAAAGGACTTCTCGATCTTCCTCCACGGGTCATACGGCAACGACACGAACGTCTACCGGGATAGCGACGTGGACATTGTGATCTGTCTCAATCAGACCTACTACTCGGATACGAATGCCCTCACGGAAGGTGCGAAGAGTAGTTACGGAAAAGAGTTTATCTCGGCAACGTACCAATATGCCGACTTCAAGTCAGACGTGATCGCGTGGCTTTCCAAGGCGTATGGTGCAGACGTTGTTCCGGGGAAGAAGGCCATTCTTATCAAGGGGAAGGGGACGAGGCGCGATGCTGACGTTCTCGTGTGCGCACAGCATCGACGCTACCAAGCCACAAGCAATGGTGCTGATGACAAATATGACGAAGGTATTTGTTTCTGGGCCAGCGATGGGACGCAGATCATTAATTTTCCCAAGCAACATGCGGAGAACTGCACGACAAAGCATCAGGGGACATATCTGAGGTTCAAGCCCCTGGTGCGTGTCTACAAGAACATGCGGAACCGCATGATCGATGACGGATACATCGCGGACGGAGTTGCACCTTCGTACTTCATTGAGGGGATGCTCTGGAACGTGCCTGAGAGTCACTTCGGCAAGAGCTACGAGGATTCGTTCGTCAACACCTTCAACTGGGTGTCAAACGCAGACAAGACGAAGTTTGCGTGTGCGAACGATCTCTTTTGGCTCGTTCGCGACAACGCCAAAAACTGTTGGCCGACGGCGAACTTTGAGGCGTATCTGGCAGCAGTAAAAAGGTACTGGAACGATTGGAGCTAGGTCGCTTGTTCGAATGCCAGATACTGCGGAGGCAGAGTCCAATCGCAAGACCATCCTCAAGACTTAAAACCGCCGACCATCTTTAATGTTGATCGTCAGGTTTGAGTTCAAACCAGAAGTAATTCGGATTTAATCGAATCGACAGCTCTGGCCGAAATCCACTCATCAACCCCGACACCCCTACCATCACCCGCGACGCGCTGCCTCGATTGCCGCGATGTCGATCTTTGACATTTCCATCATCGCGTCGAATGCACGCTTGGCGGCAGCGGGATCGGGGTCCGAGATCGCTTGAATGAGCGCAATCGGCGTGATTTGCCAGGACAGGCCCCATTTGTCCTTGCACCAACCGCATGCGCTTTCCTGTCCGCCGTTGCCCACGATCGCGTTCCAGTAACGGTCCGTTTCGGCCTGGTCTGCGGTTGCAATCTGGAACGAGAACGCTTCGCTGTGTTTGAATTCCGGGCCGCCGTTGAGTCCCAGGCATGGAATCCCAAGAACGGTGAACGAGACGGTCAGCACGTCCCCCTGCTTTCCGGACGGGTAATCTCCCGGTGCGCGGTACACCTCGCCGACGACTGAATCGGGAAATGTCCTGGCGTAAAAGTGCGCCGCTTCCTCGGCGTCGCGGTCATACCAAAGACAGATCGTGTTTTTTGCAGGGGTCATCATGGCTATCCTCCATTGAGTGAAACACGGGTTACCGAGCCGCTCATTCCAAGTTGTCAACGGCGAGTGGGATGACTGTTAATGCGCGATTTCATCCCGGATTATTCATTAGACTTCGTCCCCTCCCCCTTGCAGGGGGTGGGCTAGGGAGGGGGTAGAAACGCTAGAGTTCCACGACTCTACCCCCATCCTAAAGCCCCCTCGCTTCGCTCTCCCCCTCTGCAAGGGGGAAGGAACTGGCTTGGCTCTAATGGATAATCTGGGTTCATATCACCACACGCCGCTCGCCATCTTTTTGCGGCGAGTCAGTTCCTTCTCGCTCGGTTCGACACTCGCGAACGAACCGGGCCGTATATCGCCAGCCGGCACATAGCAACTCATCACCACGCCGGTGGTCGAGACCTGGGAGCGGACGAGCCGCAGCGCAGATGGTTTGGCGGTCTCGCCGAAGAGGCGCTTGCCGCACCCGAGCACCAACGGAAAAGTCCACACGTTGTACTCGTCGATCAGCGATGCACGCTGCAACGTCTGGATCAGATCGCCGCTGCCGATGATCTGCAGGTCCGGGCCCGGCTGGGCCTTGAGCGCGATGACGGCAGTGACCGCATCGCCTTGAAGCAGGGTCGAGTTGTTCCAGTGCAGCGTCTTCAAGGTGCGCGAAGCAACATGCTTCTTTGCTGCATTGAGCGTCTTCGAAATCGGATCGTCAGCGGGCTGGTATGGCCAGTACGCTTCGAATATCTCGAAGGTCCTGCGTCCGAGCAGCAGCTCCCTGTCCTTGCCGTCGAAACCCGATGCCGAGACGTCCATCGCTTCGTCCCAGTAGTTGAATGTCCAGCCGCCAAGGGCAAAACCGCCGGTCGGGTCTTCTTCCGGTCCGCCGGGCGCCTGCATGATGCCGTCCAGCGACACGAAGGTGGATGCGATGAGTTTTCTCATGGGAGCACTCCTGCAGTTGTTAAAGGTCATGCCGGAGAAAGTGATCTGCATATTCGTTCCGACAGTGAATCTCGGGTACGAATACAACGGGATATGCGCGCGGCTAGTGTGTCAGTTTTTCACTGCGGAACAAATACACGGAACACTGCAGTTGCAGTCATGAAACGTCCGTCGTGCAGCGATTGATTTCATTGGTCCCGGAGTTCGATGATGCTCGCTCGGAACAGCCGCGCGAGCCTGAACGGTCGTGCGGCTGATTTATTTTGTGGCACGCATGCTTTGGAGCCGAGTTCTTTTTGCTTGCGGCTGTTGATTGCTTCGACGCTTACTCGTCAAATGGATTTTTTATTTCCACCCCGGTTCCGCGAAAATCATCCACGTTGCGGGTGACGACAGTTAGATCGTGAATCAATGCGATTGCTGCTATCTGTTTATCGATGGGATGCTGAGGATGAGGCGACATTAACCATCCCCACACTTGGGCGCACTCTTCATCAAAAGACAAAATCCTATCCGCATAATCACCAACGACCATACCAAGCCATTTCTCAAGTTTCTTGGTTTGCGGAATATCGCCGCGATGGCGGATGTTTTCTAAGCCGCGCCGAATTTCTCCGATTGTTTGAGCGGATAAATATATGTCGGCAGCATCCGTTTCTTTGAAAAATCTCCTCACGCCGGGATTGGCTTTCGTCCCCTTGCGCGCCTCACTGATGACATTGGTATCGACCAAGTACATACAGAATGCTATGCGTTGCGAAAATTAAAGTCGGCGTCTTCGCCGACGTTAGGCATAGCCGACAAAACTTCGGCAACCGAACGACGCTTTGGGCGTTGCAGGGCTGATTTAAGAATCTCGCGATGCTCGGCCTCAGCACTTCTTCCATGCGATGCCGCCAGTTGCTTTAAAGCCAGGGCGACATCCTCTTCCACATTGCGAACAACAAGATTGGTGGCCACGATGAAAACTCCTTTTGTAATCATTGATAGCAATATACTTAATGAGTGATTGCATTGCAATCTAAATTTACTGATGAATTGTGATGTCAGGTTTATCAACAAAGCGGCAACAGGTGAGCGCTGCATCGATCCGCCAAGGCCGATGAGAGCCATGCATGACACGTGGCGCGACCGTTCTATATGAGCCGAAATGATGTCGTGCCGTCAGCTATCCGACCCGATCATTCCTTCGCCCAATAAGCCGTCGCTATCCCCTCGCCCAGATCGGCCTCGATCAGGCGGCGGCGAACTTCGAGCAAGCGGGCTATCAGCGCGGGTTCGTGTTTGGCATAGGCTTCTGCATCCGGGATGCGGTTCACCACGACACCGAGCAGTTCGGTGATGGCGTTGCCGATGGAGTTCTGGCTGATGGTGACGATGAGTTTGCCTGCATCGTTGCGGTAGATGAGCTGTTTGAAGGCGGGTTGCCAGCGGATGGCGTTGGCATATTTCGCATCGACGATGCAATGGTCGCGCACTTTCTTGGCGGTCTTCATGAAGTCGTTGTTGAACAGCAGCACGCTCTCCACTTGTTCCGGGAAATACACATCCGGCAGCATGGGCGCGTTGTGGGTGGAGACCTGCGAGAAGAAGGTGCGGTAAAAGTCGATGAAGCCCTTCAGTACTTCGTCGTACTCTTTCCAAAAATGCACGTCTTTAAGTGCGGCCGCCCCGCCTTGTACTTCCCAACTGGGCAAGCCCTGCGGGTAGCCGGTGAGTGCGATGCGCGCATCGTCTTCGCTAGCCGGTTTGAGTATCTTCAAGCTCAGCGCCTTGGCAAAGAACTCGCGGTACACGTCGCGCATATAGGCCTGGAACAGGCTGTGCTGCCCGCCATCGGTGAGGTTGGGATTGTTGGTGTCGGCCAATTCTGCCGCGTGCAAGGTCGCCATCGGGAACACGACAAAATGGTTGTGCAGCATGCGTATGCTGGGTACGCCGGGTGAAGTCAACGGCCATGTCGCATCCAGACTCGCCTCTCCCGCGAGGATCAGCGCTTCTGCTGGGTCAGGATATTGCTCCAGCATGTAATCGATGATGATCTGATTCATGCGATTCCACACCTGCTTCACATTGTCTGCAACTTGGGTGCGCCGCACGGGGCGCCCCAGCGGATTGAGGATGCTCTTGGATGTGTTGTAGATGATGGAGCAATCGAACTCGGTGCTGTGACCCAATGCCTTGCGATACAGTAGAAGGCTCTCTTGGTTCATCAACAGACCGTTGTTGTTCACCAGGTCGTTGAGGTTCTCGGTGCTATTGAAGAACTCGTTGTGCTTCAGTCCTTCCGGGACTTCCAAGGGGATGGAGCGGAAGGGGGTAACGATTTCACGAGGGCCGGACTGCATGCTTCATTCCCTAAGGATGGTGGTCATGATTATTTCCATTTGCCCGTCATGCCGGGCATGACCCGGCATCCAGATTATTGAACGAACTGGATTCCCTTTGCGCGGAAATGACGAGACCTGAGCAGTTTTACGTTTGCGCCCAAGGCAGATCATCGAAGCGCCATCCGTTATGCGAGTTGCGGTGATGGCTTTCGTCGAGATCGCCTTCGAATCCGTGCGCGACGTTGTATATCTCTTTCAGACCGGCCTTTTCCAGCGCTTCGCCCGCATCGGCGGAGCGGCGACCCGAACGGCAGATGAGCACGACGGGACGATTGACGCTGGATGCCTTGCGCACATGCGCAACGAACATCGGATTGACTTCCCAGTCCGGGCCGTCCACCCATGGAATGTGGATGGAGCCGCGCGGGTGGCCGACGAACATGTATTCCATCTCGCTGCGCACATCGACGAACACGGCTTCGGGATTGGCTTGCAGAAAATCGTAGGCTTCTTTCGGGTTGAGGTGTTGCATGGTCGCTCTCCTTCTGAATGTATACGGGATGCGAGGATTATAGTCCCGTGGACGCGCGATTGTGTTCAGCGAATCGGCGAGACCTACTTCCCTGCGATGTCCCGTAATTTCGTCGGCTGGATGACATGCCCGTCCAGACCGGCCTGTATTTCGAAATTCATGGTCGAGAGGTCTCCCAGTATCCAGGTTGGTATCGCCTTCACGCCCGGCGCATCGATACCGGCCACCGAGCCGGGATTGACCAGCCAGCATTCGCCGTCCTTGACATGCTTCTGCTTGTCGACATGGGCGGTATGGCTATGGCCATGACAGACCAGATCGTAATCGCCGGTGCAGGCGAAAGCCTGTCCGTGGTGCGGCATATGAGTGACGAATATCCTGCGTCCGCCGAGTTCGAGCACCGCCTCTTCGCCGTAATAGGTGAACAGGCCATTGGCCTTCGCCATCATGCGGTACAGGGCCGCGACGTCGCCGATGTTATTGCCGTGTACTGCGTGTATGGGGATGTCGAGTTTGAGGGAAGCGCGCAGCGTGTTGACGCCAATCAGGTCGCCGCAGTGGATGACAGCTTGCGCTCCGGCAGACTGAGCCTCAAGGATCGCCGCCACCAAAGGATCGGAGCGGTCGTGACTGTCTGAAACGATGCAGATTTTCATAACCTTATCGTATGGCGGGTTTGACGGGCATGGCAAGTGTGTCGCCCCTGATTATGAAACTTGTCACGCCCGTCCCCTCACCTCAATCCTCTCCCGCAAGCGGGCGAGGAGGCGAACGAATCGCTGCGCGAGTTTTAAGTCGACGCATTAGGCCCAATTCATGGATGATGTGTCTATAGCCTCATCGGGCAGGGGCTGACATAGCCCGAATGGGCGATGCTAGCGATATTTTCAGCTTATTGATATTTTGGGGGATTCGGCATAGTCTGCCTAACGCTTTTACCGAAACAAACCAACGAGTCGATGCGGAAAAAAACAATTCTCATCTCCAACACCAACCACAGCGGTTTTTCGTGGGCACGCGATCCCGACTTTACGCCTCCCGGCAAGGATGGCGGAATGGATGCCTGCCTCAGCCATGAACTCGCCGCGCCGCGCGTCGGCGAGTTGCGCGCATTGCTGGAAACCTTTCTGGAAAGCATCATCGGCACGGTCAATGCGACTGCCGGCGTGGTGCGATTGCTTTCGCCGGACGGATGTACGCTGCAAATCATCGGCTCTGCGGGACTGTCCGCCGAACTGCAGGAAGAAGCGGAAAGCTTCGTCGAACTCGATTGCGAGGTCAGCGACAAAGCGACTTTCGGCCATGTCATCCACGCTTCGGACATCAGCTCCTGCGACTCACGGCAAAACTGCCGCTACGCCAGTTGCCGCTTCCAGTCGCTGGTCGCCGCCCCGCTCGAAGCGCCCAACGCACCGGGGACCGCGCTCGGCATACTGACCGTCTTTTTCGATGTCCATCGCGAAGCGGCAAGCCAGACCATGAACGTCATCGCGGCCTTTGCCGAAATCATGGGCGCCGCCATCGAGCACACCCGGCTCAATCGCGAAACCAGCCGCATGGAGCGGCTAGCCGCGCGCCAGGAGATCGCCAACGATATCCACGATTCGCTGGCGCAAACGCTGACCTATGCACGCATGCGCGTCAGCCTGCAACTCGAAGCGATACGTGGCGGCAACGAAGTGATGGCCGCCAAATACGCGAGCGACATCGACGAGGCGCTGGAAATCGCCCAGAAGGGCACGCGCGAGTTGATCGCCGACTTCCGTTGCGAACTGAATCCCGGCGGCCTGCTGGCGGCGCTGCATGACCTCACCGCCGAATTCCGCGAACGCAACGACATCATCCTCGATTATCACAACCGACTGGTCGATCTCGAACTGCCGCTCGAACACGAAATTCAGGTCTATCACATCGTGCGCGAGGCGCTGACCAACATCGCCCGCCATTCCGGCGCATCCCATGCGCGCCTGTTCGTCGATGCCGATTTCGGGTATTACGTCTTCACCATAGAGGATAATGGCAGCGGCTCCCACACTTTCACCCCGGTGGAAGGACACTACGGCATGATGATCATGCGCGAGCGTGCGCACCGTATCGATGGCGAGATCCGGGTGGACAGCGCTTCCGGCCTGGGCACCAAGGTCCAACTTTTCTTTCCCGAACCATCGCCGAACTGGAGAACAACGAATGACTAACAAATTGAAGGTGGTGCTGGTCGACGATCAAAGCCTGTGCCGGCGCGGCCTGAGCGAACTGCTGTCGAACTGCTACGGCTTCAGTGTGCTGGGCGCGACTGCCAGCATAGACGAGCTGCGCCTGCTGCTCGACCAGAAGCCCGACCTGCTGATCGTCGATCTGCGCATGAAACCGCTGGACGGCATCTCGCTGCTGGAACAACTGCGCAGCGAAGGCTATCTCACCCCCGCCGTAATGCTGACGATGAGCGACTCCGAAACCGATCTGGCCCGCGCGATCCGCGCCGGCGTACGCGGCTATCTGCTCAAGGACATGGCGCCCGAAGAAGTGGTCGATGCAATCCGGCGCGTCGCTGCAGGCGAACTGGTCGTTGCGCCGACGATGACCATCAAGATGATAGACCTGCTGCGCGGCGACCAGCCCGGCCAGGAACCGAAGAGCTCGCTCAAGTTACTCACCGAACGCGAACGCGAAATTCTGCAATTGCTGGCGCGAGGCGAAAGCAACAAAGCCATCGCGCAAACCTTGTCGATCAGCTACGACACCGTCAAGCAGCATGTACGCCACATCCTGAACAAGCTCAATCTCTCCTCGCGAGTCAAAGCCGCGGTGCTGTTCGCCAAAGAACAGGGCATGTCCAACAACAACGATGAGCCGCCAAGCTGTTAACCCCCCATCCGGGTTACATTGCCACTTACCCGATGTGGCTATAGACACCCCCAGACCGATTGCGCCTAATAGCGCCTCTGGCAACACCATGCTCGCCTGGAACACACTCCAAGCGGCTTTGGCTATTCTTCTGCGTAGACCTGCATACAAGGCAACGCAATGAACAAACCAGGCAAGCAACATTAAAAGCCTTTATGGCTCTTACCAACCGAATCAGGGAGAGGAAAAACATGGCACACATCGTAATCATGGGAGCTGGCATCGGCGGCATGCCCGCGGCATATGAGATGCGGGAGAAACTGGAAAAACAGCACAAAGTGACAGTGGTCTCGAACAGCGAGAACTTTCACTTCGTGCCATCCAACCCATGGGTAGGCGTCAAATGGCGCGAACGCAAGCAGATCGAATTCCCGGTGCGCACTTATCTGGAGCGCAAAGGCATCGAGTTCATCTCGACCGGCGTCAAACGTGTACATCCCGACCAGAATCAGCTCGAACTGAACGACGGCAAGATGCTCGCCTACGATTACTTGGTGATCGCCACCGGGCCGAAGCTGGCCTTCGAGGAAGTGGAAGGCCTCGGCCCGCACGGCGGCCACACCTACTCGGTCTGCCACGTCGATCACGCGATGAAGTCGCACGACGAATGGGATCAATTCTGCAAGAATCCGGGCCCCATCGTGGTCGGCGCGGTACAGGGCGCATCCTGCTTCGGCCCCGCCTACGAATACGCCTTCATCATGGAGACCGACCTGCGCAAGCGCAAGATCCGCGACAAGGTGCCGATGACCTTCGTCACCTCCGAGCCCTATATCGGCCACCTCGGCCTCGGCGGCGTGGGCGACTCCAACGGCATCCTCGAATCCGGCATGCGCGACAAGCACATCAAGTGGATCTGCAACGCCAAGGTCACCAAGATCGAAGCGGGCAAGATGTATGTCACCGAGCACGACGACATGGGGCAGGAAAAGAAGAAGCACGAACTGCCGTTCAATTACAGCATGATGCTGCCAGCCTTCAAGGGCGTGGATGCGGTGTTCGGCATCGAGGGTTTGGTTCAGGCGCGCGGCTTCGTCACGGTGGACAAGCACCAGCGCAACCAGAAGTACAAGAACATCTTCGCGGTCGGCGTCTGCGTCGCGATCCCGCCGGTGGAACCGACCCCGGTTCCGGTCGGCACGCCCAAGACCGGCTACATGATCGAGTCGATGGTGACCGCCACCGTGCACAACATCCATGCCGACCTGACCGGCCAGCCGGCCGACCGGGAAGCGACTTGGAACGCGGTGTGCCTGGCCGACTTCGGCGAGAGCGGCGTGGCCTTCGTGGCGATCCCGCAGATCCCGCCGCGCAACGTCAACTGGTTCTCCGAAGGCAAGTGGGTGCACCTGGCCAAGGTCGCGTTCGAGAAGTACTTCATCCGCAAGATGAAGAAGGGCACTTCCGAGCCGTTCTATGAAGGCAGCATCATGAAGATGATGGGCATCGAGAAACTGAAGTAATTTTCATGCCGGCACGGAGTATTCCACTCCGTGCCGCATCGACGATGGCCGACCACATCTCGTTCCGGTTATTGTGACATCACACCATCAATCAGCAGGTCTCGGCAGTACGTTCCCAAGCATTTCAGCAACAGCTCACCAAGCAATTACACGACCGACAAAGTTGGAACATACCGGTGTAGTATGCGCGGTACGGGCGCAACATCCATACGGATTGATTTAAATCCAGATTGTCCATTAGGCCGTCATACCGGCGAAGGCCGGTATCCAGCAATGGGAAATACGCCGCGAAGCGGACAAAGCCATGATTTTGGCCCACTTGCGTGGGAAATTTTTAATCTTTCTGGATTCCGGCCTTCGCCGGAATGACGTGATTTTTCTAACGGACAATCCGGGTTAAACAAGCAAGCCTCTTCCGAAAATTCAACCCAGAGCGTCAACTTAATAAAAGGAGACTTAGATGATGGCCAAGTTCTTAATATTAATGTTCGTTTCGTTGTATTCCAGCGCGTTGATGGCGGCGACCGCCGTCGTCCAGACGGCCACAGGCAATGTCACGGCGGCGATCGGCACCAACGCGCCAACGATCATCACCAAGGATTCTGCACTCGAATCCGGCATGACGATCACCACCGGCGACAACAGCAACGTCGTCATGAAGTTCGAGGACGGCCAGGTCGTCGTCCTGAACGCCAACACGACCTTCAAGATCAATCGCTACACCTTCAACGCAGCCCAGCCTCAAAACGGCAACGCTTTCTTCTCGCTAGTCAAAGGTGCCTTGCGCTCCATCAGCGGCATGATCGGCAAGCACAACAACAGCGGTTTCCGCCTCCACACCCCGGTGGCGACGATCGGCATACGCGGCACCGACTTCATGGCCGCGACCGGCTCTCCTCTGTATCTGTCGGTCGGGCAAGGTGTGGTATCCGCCACAAACGGAGCGGGAACAGGTGTATTTTTTGCAGGGCAAGTAGGCTTTGTCGGCAGTATGACCGCAGCCCCCTTAAGCATTGTCACCTCCCAGCTTCCCGCCAGCGTTGCGTCGTCCTTCGGGCAATTGGGCGGCATTCCGGTAGGGGGAGCCCCAGGGGCGGCTAACAGCTCTTCGATGAGCAATACCGGCTACGGAAACACCGCAACCGGCAGCACCAGCTCCACGACAAGCACCGCCTCCACGGGCAGCACGAGTACAGGTACCGGCACAGCCAGCTCGACGACTGCCGGAACAACCGCAGGAACAACGGGCACGGCAGCAGGTGGCGCGGCAGCGACCGGGGCAGCCGTCGGCAGCTTGAGCACGGTTGCTGTCGTCGGCTCCGTTGCGGCGGCGGCTGGCTTGGTAGCTGTTGCGACGAACAACAATACGACAGCCGCGACGACTACGGTCACCGTCACCGCACCGTAAGGTTTAGCTTTCCGTTTCACCAAAAAGAAAAGTCCCTGCCGGGACTTTTCTTTTTGCGCTCTGCTAATCCATTTTCCAGTATGCCGTCACACCGTTGGGCGCGATCCCCCACTCCATACTGGACTTTGTGTCGTTACGATGAGATCGGTACATGAAATCGCCAATGGCATATCCCAACAAGCCACCGGCCACCGTATCGGACAGCCAGTGGTTGCGGCCACCAATACGCGCCAAATTGGTGACCGCCGCCACACCGTATAGCCATGGCGCATCGTACGCCTTGGCGTAGGGAGTGATCGCCGCCCACATGATGGTCGTATGCCCGGAAGGCATGGATGCATTGCCGTTCTTTTTATTGGCGAAGGCAAAGTTTGACGGGCCATTGCCGACGCTGGGCCGGTCACGGCCAATGGCATATTTCAGCACCATGGTGCCGGCCAACCCTATGCCCCCGGCCGCCAGCGAGCTGTAAGCGGTGGTGGATAGCTTGCTGCCCGACTCCTCGCCGATGAATGCCAGGCCCGACGCCCCCAGCACGGCAAAAGGCAACAGATTTCCGCCCGTCTCGATGGCCTTCATCGAGGAGCGAGAACCATAGTTAACTGCCAACCTGTCCGCGGGCTTATCCAGCACGGAAGACACCAACGTCACGCCGCCCATCCACATCATCGATTCCCAGAACTGGGTGGTCGCCACACCGCGCCCAACGTTCGTCAGGTCGCCCTTCGCCATCGCAAAAACGGATTTGCGGGGTCCGGCACCAGAAGGCGTGTCCGACACTGCGCCAAACTGCGTCTTTCTTTCGTCTGACCACGGTCCCCACTTGAGCAAGTCACCGCCTTGTTTCTCGGTCAGGTTGAACAGCTGGAATCTGCGATGCAACATCGCTCCACCATCGCGCGTCAACGGATGCCATGTGACACCGGCCGTATTGGTGCTGGAACGGGTCAACATGACATCGAACGGGATGTTGAGATAAACCCCCTTGTCGAAACTGCCCTCGCCGAACTGCGCCGCCGAGACGTTGGTCTTGGTGGCAAAGGCGCCCATCTTTAAGCCATTCTGAAACACGCGCGACAAATCCAGCGTCGCGCCCCAATCGCCCGCCAGATACCTTCCTGCACGCAGAGTGGCATTGACATCCTGAAAGCCGGTGTTCCAGTACAGACTGGCGTGACCGGTCAGCGTCTTGTAAGCCTGAAAACTGAAATCCTGTCCGAATCCGCGCTGCCGCACCGCATTGACATCCACGCCGAACGTCACCGGACTATGCCAGGGGCGGTATAGCCATTCGCCGCCGACACCGCCGAACATGCTTTCCAGCATGCCCCCATAGAGACTGTAAAAATTCTCGTTATCCAGCTTACCCACATGGGTGAACTGGAGTATCGGCACCGTCACGGGCGATGTATTGGAATATTGTTCTATCTGTGTCCGCACTCTGGGCAGGGTGCTTTGGGAGGCCGGATAAATGAACTTGCCGTAGTTGTCGATCAGTCCATATTGCAGCGAACCGGTCAACCAGGTATCGGGCCGAAAGCGCCAGCTTCCTTGCCCGCCCCAAGTGAATTTGTACAGCAGCCCTTCTGGACCGCCGAAAGAATGGTCCAAAAATAATCCGGTATTGCCGGTAAAGGCTTGCGGCAGCCTGTCTATCAGCGTGTCCGTCTGGGGATGCTCGAATCCGGCGAGGGCCGCCCTCTCGAACACCGCATTCTGACGGCGATGCGTCGGGATATAGCGGGTTCTGGCCTCGGCCCAGGCGCGGCGATCAACCTGGAATTCATGCAGCTCCAATCCGTAATCGGCGGACTGGATGCGGAATACGAGAACGCTGCGGCCCGGCACATTCCGGTGCAACACCGACACGATGCGATCGACATACGCATTCCAGTATTGGGCGTCGGCACCCTGGAAGCGAACGATCAACTCGCTGCCGGCCCGCTTGATCTGCAGCACCCGCCATGAGGTTTTTTCCTCCAACAATGCCGCGACCTTATTCCAGTCGGGCTCCTGCAGCGGATAGTCGGCGCTAACAGGCTCGCCGTCGGGATCGTTGAGTTTAGGCATATGGAGCTTGCTCAAATCCCCATGCACGCTCATACCTATCGCCAACGTCGTGCCGCGCTCCCAGTTCACGGCAAGATCGACGCCGGAATTCACCCGATAGACCGCGCCGAAGTTGAACGGGCTGCTCTGTTTCTGGTTGTTGCTTATCGGCTCATGCTGGTAATCGTTGCCGTCGTATTCCAGTTTCAACAACAGCGGTTGCCATGGCGTCTGGTACTGCACCCCGCCGAACAGCGAGGTTGGCCCCCTGAACATGCTCGAGCTGTTCACCGTGCCGCCCGTCGCGACAGTGGCGGCTGCGCGGGTATTGAATTTTTGACTGAGCACGGACAGCGGGTTGCCCAAATTGCCGCGCGCCCCCAAGTAGCCCCAGCCCAGCCCCAGAGACCAGTCGAAGTTGCCGGTCCGCTTGCTGGACACCAGATATTCCCCGGAAAACAAGCCGGTCCCGCCCAAGTCCCTGAGACCAACCGAAAAGTCTGGCAGAACCGCCGACTCTTCCAGCAAACGCACCTTGAAATCGACGCTCTTGTCCTTGAAGGACTGGTCGCCAGAAAAGGTGGTCGGTCCGTAGTAACGGTTGGAAACGGCGGACCAGCGCACCGCCAGTTCGAACCAGTCCATCAGCTGCATGGTTCCGGTCATGCGCGTATACGGATAGACGCGGCTCGCGCTGACGGCGGCATTGCCCGCGCTGGCCATCCGCGCGGTCGGGGTCTGGATCAGCCCGATGGTTCCCCAGTCGTTGTACGACAAGACATTGTTGCGCGGCGAGGTCGGGCGTCCCGCATACCCAAGCTTCCCGGCGAGCCAGTTTTCCGGCTGTGCATCAAGCGCGACGATGCGCGCAGGCGCCATATCGGCGGCAACCCCCTGAGTGGCCAGGAACCTCGCCACTTGCTCCATGATGGCATCCGGCCAGGGGATGGCCTGATCGGCCACGACTATCCATGCGCCGGGGGCCGGCGGATCCTGTTCGTTCTCGTTCCAGGCGGCCACGCCGGCACGCTGCACCAGACCGTCCGGCTGCACGATCCAGGCCAGCTGCGGACTGCCCGTCGCATCGCAGCGGCGCACATAATCCCGCGCATAGAAGTCGACCGAGTGCGCCACCTGGCAGGTCTGCCCATCGCCCCTGACCAGCGTCACCGTGGTCGGCCTCGACGGAACGACCAGCCGCTGCCCCTGCTTCATCGGGGGATCGTACCGATCGTTCACCTCCAGCCAGCGCGGGTCGATCCTCTCGACCACCACCCGTCCGGTAGACGGGAATGCGGAGACAAACGCGGCAAGACTGCCCGCGTCGGCGCGAGCGACCTCGGGGGCGAATTCGGGGGAATTGATCTGCTCCAGCAGGTGGAGCTTGGCGTTTCTCTGGAGCCGCGCCTCTTCCGGCACCATCCAGGTCAGCCCGGGCAGGTAGGGCTCGCCTTCCGTCGCCCTGGCGCGCAACACCTCCGGACGCGCGGTCAGCCAGCGGCTCAGGCGTATGTCGGCGTCGAGCTCGACGGATATCCCGGCCCAGGCCGTGCCGAACGGCTGCAACAGACAGGCCGCCGCCACCCAGCGTATCGTCCGCTTGCCGCTCAACGTCCCTCCCCGCCGGAAACCGGCCAGTTTTGCCAGGAAAGGCAATATTGCGCGGTCAGGCACTGCTCGCCATAGACCACCCGCGCCGCAGGCGTCCCGGCATGCTCGACCGCATACCGCGCCGGCTGACCGTCTCCGGCGCCACCGGCAACGCTTTCTTCGAACCAGGTCAATAAAGCGGGCGCAATCCCCGCCAGACCGGAGTCGTCGGGGGCGGGGATGCGCCGGATATGCATTTCATCGCGTATGCCATAGCGATAGCCGGGGCTGACATCCCGTATCCGCACGAACTCCGCCCGCTCCCCGATCGAATGCCAGGCAGGCAAATTAACGAAGGTCACGCCGGACCAATCGACGACACCCCGGATCGCAGCGCCGACCAGGCGACCATCGTCCAGGCGCAGGACACTCCCGTCGCCGCTGTACCAGACCTGGACCGGCCCGTTCGCCGCAGGATCGACATAACCCAACACCAGCAGATTTTCCTGTCCGGCAGCCACCACGCGCAGATACTGAAGCGCCGGATCGAGACGATGCGGCGCACTGCCGCCGCCTTGAGATAAACGGTAGGCATCCAGCACGGCCTGGGTGGCGGGCTCGACGGTGCAGCCCGCCAAACACAATGCAACAACCGCCGCCCGGCATATCACGCTAACCCTCATGAACACCCCGAGCCGCTGTCGCCGCAAGCCTCAACGCGCGACAGGCGATGGCCGCCCCCCTTGCAAGCTGGCGGTCTCGCGTCTCGCGAGGACAAACGTAGGGAATAGAAAAAGCGACCATCATCCGGCAGCAAAAAGGATTCTATAAATCGGAAGGGGGCAAAAGAAAAGTCCCCGAAGGGACTTTCCTTTTGCCGCCCCGAGACGACCAGACTTACGGGGCAACGGTGGTCGTGGCGACAGATTGATTCACATTATTGTTCGTCGCGACCGCGACCGCAGCAAGACCGGCAACGCCAACAGCCAAAGTACCCATGCCAATGCCAGCAGCCGCCAGACCACCTGCTGCTGCCGCAGCACCGCCTGCGGCAGCTGCTGCACCAGCACCTGCTGCTGCACCTGCTGCAC
>Ga0172379_10002032_pt1 | contig 37468 bp, 29 predicted proteins | sample GrowelOW334metaG_FD_119756 | JGI IMG/M metagenome (GOLD analysis project Ga0172379, IMG submission 119756) | Groundwater microbial communities from an aquifer near a municipal landfill in Southern Ontario, Canada - Groundwater well OW334 metaG | ecosystem: Environmental > Aquatic > Deep... | reverse complement strand
TACGGAAGGGGCGAGTCGCCCTTGGATGAGGGGCGGACGAGGAAAGCCTCGACGACGGTGGGTCCGCTTACAACTTGCTGGCAGGCCAGCCGCCAACTCTGGGCAAGGTCATTATCGCTTAGGCTGGCCCTTTCTTTTTGGCCGGGCTCGGCAGGCACCCCGTCCAGGATACGGACCCGGCACTTACCGCAGGTACCGCGCCCGCCACAGGTAGCGGCGAGCGGGATGCCAAGCTCCCGGGCGGCCTCGAGGAGGGTCTTCCCGGGAGCAATCTCAATCACCGAACCCGAAGGTTCGAAGCGTACTGTATGATTCACGGAGGCCTATCGGACTTTGGTGTCGCTCAGCGGTACACCCCGTAGTCCTTGGTGAAGTCTATCATGGCCTTCAGGTTTTCCGGCTTCGCCTCGTCCAGCATGAAGGCCGAGTCCATTATCAGGCCGCCGTCCTTTCCCACCGTGTCTATCAGCTTCTTGCAGTAGCCACGGACATCGTCGGGGGTCCCCGAAGCAAGCATGATGTTGGGTACGTTGCCCATCAGGCAGAACCTGTCGCCCAGGACAGCCTTAGCCTTCTCCGCGTTCGTGGCCGACAGGTGATAGATCACCTTGCCCTTGGGCAGGTCCTGGATGAACTCCAGGCGGCTCTCGAAATCGGCCTCCCAATAGATTACCGGAATGACGCCTTTCTCGATCAGGGCCATGAGTCCCTTGCGCAGGTAGGGCCAGTAGAATTCCTTGAACTGCGCGTCGGACATGAACTCCCGGGTCGCCTTGTGGATCCACACCCAGGTGAAGGGCAGCGGCGCGCCCGCAGCTCCGGAGCCGTACTCTATGAATATCCTCGTGGCAACCTCAAGCGCCTCGTGCAGCTTGGCCGGCCTGCGCCGCATGTCCGCCAGTATCTGGTGGGTTCCGCGCAGGGTGTCGCCGAGTATGTCGAAGGGTGCCCAGTCCCAGCCTGCGAAGGCCAGCGGATAGCCCTTGGCCTGGATCTCGCCCCAGTACTGGGCTTGCGAGGTCCACCACTCGTTCATCTGGTTGCCTGCCTTGGTGGCGAGCTTCATGGTCTCCTGCATCTCGGGGGAGGCGAAGAAACCGAAGTTCATCCACCCGGACCACATGAACCTACGCCAGGGCACCATCTTGGAAAAACCTTCCAGGGCGGTGAACTGCCGTGGTGCCCAGGTCCTCAGCATGAAGTCCGAGGGGTCCTGGATGAACTCGTCGTACTCCTCTGCCTTCATGTACTCGCCGTCGACGTACTGGTACATCGAGTTCTCGCCGAGCCCGTGGCCCGGCCACTTGAAGGCCTTCCAGCCAAGGGTTTCCATGGCAGGCGCCGGGTAGGCGAAGACGGGACCGAAGTCGACGTCGGGCTGGAAGTAATCCAGGAACTTGTGGCAGGCGGCCCGGGCCGCCGGATAATCGTTCATGGCCTGCTGGAAAGTAATACCGGCAAAGGCGTAGGGATATTTCTGGTAGGGGCCAAAAACCGGAACGCGGTCCGGTGTTTTCATGGCCACCACATCCTTTATGCGTTTCACGCGCTCGTCGTACAGTTCCTGGGGTGTCTTGTCTGCCATATCATTTTCCTCCCTGAACGTGGGTGCTCATGCCACCCAGCCCTTGACAAGTTTGACCGCCGCGCTGGCGTCGGAGCCGTACGCGTCGGCGCCTACGTAGGTGGAGACCTTCGCATCCATGATGGCGCCACCGATCATGATCTTGACCTTGTCGCGGAGTCCCGCGGACTTAACGGCGTCGACTGTCAGTTTCATCTGGTCGAAGGCTTGGGTGAGGAAACCGCTCAGGCCCAGCACGTCAGGCTTGAATTCCTTCATTTTCTGGATGAAGGTTTCCACTTGGACGTCCACGCCCAGGTCCAGGACCTCGAAATTGTTCACGTCCAGCATGAAGCCCACGATGTCCTTTCCCAGATCGTGGATGTCCCCCGCTACCGTTCCCAGCAACACTTTTCCCCGCACCTTGTTCCCGGCGTCGGTTTTGAGCCTCGGTTTTACAAGGGCGCCGATTTCTTTCAGGAGATCGCCGGCGATGATGAGCTCCGGCAGGTAGTATTCCTTCTTCTCGTACCGGGCTCCGACAAGGGTCATCGCCTCCCTGCCGGCATCTAGGATAAGCTGTGGGTCGATTCCGGAATCAAGCATCTCCTTGGTAAGCTTGATGGCTTTCTCTTCCTCCATGTCCGCGATTGCAGTCACCAGTTTTTCCTTCATTACTTCGTTCCCTCCCAAAAAAAGGCTCACTTATACCAACTTATACGTATAATAAACCATAATTTCCACTTGTCAAGAAAAACCTTCGCCTTGTCTGATCAAGGATTGGATCAAGGAAGTGACACCTGTTTATCACTTGTTTATTCGCTGCATTATCATGAAACTACAGGTATGGACGAAGAAGATCGTGTGAAGGCCCTCAATACACCGGCAACAATCTCCGATATTGGAAAGAGGTATCCGGTAATGTCACTAAAGGGCGGTTTCGCGCTGATAGACAACGACAGAAAACTCATCCGCGAACATTCCCACCAGATGCGCGAAGCCTTGTTCGCCTGCACGACGCAGGCCCAGGTTGAGTGCTCGGTGGCTTTTGCCCGTTATCTCAGCTATGCCGGTCTGAGCAGCGACAATTATTGGCTGTTCATGCGCTTGGTGATGACCAACAATCCTTGGGTCATTGACGAATTGTTGCACGACCGCGAGCCGCGGCTCCTGTTCTCCACGATCAGACCCGACGCGGACCTGATCGAAGCCGCTTTCCAGGCCTTGTTTTCCAGACACCCCGAAGAAATATACGCACCTGCCCTGGAAGCCATGCTCGGGGTCATCCAGAATGCCTATTTCGACCCCGACGACGGATACCGCATAAGAAAGCTCTCCATCATGGATATCAATACCCTTGGAAAGTTCCTCCTGAAGGGCGAAACCCAGGATCACCCGGTGAACAGGCTCGTGTTGGAGATTCTTGACAAATTGGCGCAAGTTGGTGTCTATTATGGCGAGCCGGACAAGAACGTGCTGTCAAAACATGCATTCAACGTCAGATATGCCTATTTCGACCGGACCCGCAATTTGGTGGATGCCATCCCCGAACCCCTTCTCGTGCGCCTGCCCGACCGTGGCGGGGTGCATCCGGAGGATGATTATGCGGAACTCATGGCCAGCCGCCGGCAGCGTCGACGCGACAGTTATGGTCGATTCATGAAGGAGAGCGTTAGCCGGGAACCTGTCGCGCCAAGCCAGAGTATGGCACCAATACCAGCAGCTGACCCGATGATCCCACAAAGTGCGGTTCCGGCGAAGCCCGATCTTCCCATGGTGGCAGCCCCCAAAAAAAAGACGGCCGTACCAGCGAAGTCAGCTGATGCCTCTCCGTCAAAGCCTCTTCGTGGTGCTTCACCTGAAAAACCGGCATCCAGCAAGGTAACCCAAATAAGGACCGAAGCCAAGAAGCCGGTATCCAAAAAGCTGGAAGACAAAAAACAGCCCGATACAATCCCGACCAGAAAACCGGCTATCCGAACCCCCCCAGCCAAAAAACCGGGCAAGAAAAAATAAAAGCCGGTGAAGCAGATCGCCAGCATCATTCCCGCATGGACGGCATAAATCGAGGAGGAATTGTGGCAAGAAAAAATGACAAGGCCCCGCGAACGACTTCGAAGGCACCTGTCCCCATGGAACACCTCGACGGAGTGCCCTTGGTCGGGAAAGTGACTCAACTGGTCGCGTCACTTCCGGGAAGATTGCCCGACACCGATGGGAATCCCGGCGGATTGGTGATGTTCCCCGAGCAGCTGCGCCCTATCATAATCGGCGACCTCCACGCAAATCGCGAAAACATGTTTCGAATACTCGACCACGACGACAACCGCAAGGACCTTGAAGCAGGAACCGCCGCATGCATATTCCTTGGAGATGTCCTGCACGATGACCGCACGGGACACATGAAGGACATGAAAAGCTCTGTCCAGATCCTGGATGACCTGTTCGCCGTTTTTCTTGCCTATCCCGGACTCGTCTACTATATCCGTGGAAACCACGACACCTACGACGAGCGCCTGAGAAAAAGTGGCATCAGCCAGGGGCTCGAATTCAAGAAGGAACTGCTCGCGCAGAAAGGACCGGATTACGTTACCGCAGTCGGATCCTTTTTTGAAATGTTACCGCTATTCATTATAGGAAAAGAGTTTGCCATTACCCACGCAGGCCCACCCCGGGGCGGCTTGGTACGCGAGGAACTGGTCAACATTAAGAAATATCCCGAAAAGATGCATCAGTTGATGTGGAATCGGGTGAACGAATACCACGGTAACCCCAGCCTGAAGGAATATGGTGAAAAGGACCTGCGTCTTGTACTGGATCTCCTGGAATTGCCGGCCTTCACGCCTTTCATTGTCGGTCACAATCCCCTCTGGAACGACGGGAACCAGATCGGCGTCTGGATGAACGTTATCGGCATAAAGAACCACCATATACTTTATTCAGGTTCCGGAAGCAGGGCTCCCTATTTTACAAAGGAAAATGACGAATTGGTCGTCAAGCTGGCAACGCAGAAGACAGCGGAGGTTTACTATTATGGATGAACGCGAAAAGCTGGCTGTCGATGCGGGGGATGCGGAACTAGTCAGGTACTTTTACCTGAGCATGAAAACCGGAGACGTCGTCGACAGGCTGAACAAACTCGAACTCACCCTTTCAACCTGTCAGGATGACGTTCCCTTCAACGCACAGGTAAAGAGCTATTACGGGGCATGCGATCAGGACGGCGATCCCTGGATAGTAAAACCCGTTGCGAGTGCGGATGAGATGTTCTATCACCGGGCGTGCAGCCTGGCGTATCTGCTTGACCATCGGACCGGCACCTTCGCGGCGCCGACAACGGCCGTGTTGATCGGTGGGAAGCGCTTCCGGGTAACGAAAGTCGTACCCCACTCGGTTCAGATCAGTTCCTATAATTATATGGAGGCCCCTTTCATCAACATTCTTCGTGCGGATCTGGTAAATCGGTGGCTTTTCTTCGACGAGGACCGGAATCCCAATAATTATCTGGTCATACACAACTCGAAAAACAGGAAATTCGTAGTGGCGATCGACTACGACAAAGCGGATATGCTATCCGATACGATGAAAATCACCGGCATGCCAGAAAAATTTGGATGGCTACGGGCGGAGAAAACCCGTTTCCTCACGCTCCTGCGTCCAGAAAACTTTGATGGATTGTCAATAGATGAATTCGATGCGAGACTTTCCGCTTTTACGGCCATAACCATGGAAGAACTGGTTTCATTAGCCCAGAAGGCTTTTATTGGCTATTGTGCCGATCCGGAAGCCATGGCGACCAAGATCAGCGGAATTTTAATGCGAAGGAGGAAATATATCGATACTTATTTCAGGAACATGTTCAAATCCGGAGCGGAAACCATCAGCAACAGCCAGCAAACCGACTATTCGGCCTTCGGACAGAGCTTTTTGGACATGCACAACAAGAACAAATGATCGTTTTTTAATTTGATGGCTTGACATTCTTGATATCAAAACTAGAATGGAAACAGTGAGCACATTTCCGATGGGTTCATCGTCGCATGGAGGTAATGATGGACAAGCAGACTGAACGAGTCATTGAAAGGACTTGGTCAAAAGAGACGATAATGCAGGTTGAGTTGGGGATCGTGCAGAACATGCTCGGTTCCAGGACTGAAGAAGCAGTTGAAGGTTCCATTAGTTTCGCTCGTTTTTTGAGCCTATCGGGTTTGAATAACGACAACTATCCGGCCTTTCTCAAGTTGCTGGAGATCGAAAACCATTGGGTCATCGATACCATGGTAGGAAAGAAGGATCCCTTCCTACTACTTAGTCCCATACAGCCAAACAGCTTCCTTGGTTTCACCGGCTTCAAGTTATTGACCAATTGGCATCCAGGCGGTATCTATCCGGTTACCCTCTCCATCGTGCTCGGCATCCTTCAGGCGACATATGCCTCGCCAAAGGACGGCTACAAGATTTTCTCGGTCTCGATAAATGACGTGAACAATCTTGGAAAGCACCTAAACAAGGAACTCGGCCAGGACGATTCCAACAACCGTTGTATCCTCGATATCCTGGACAGGTTGGGTTCGCTCGCGGGAACATCCACAAATCCTGATAAGGAACAAATGGCGCGTCAAGCCAACAATATCCGCACCTTCTACTTCGACAAGAGGAAGAAGATGGAAGATATCATTCCGCAGGTTCTCTTGGTGAAGTCGGATTACGTCGCCAAAGAAACCGCTCCGCGCCAGCTCTTCGTAGACTAATCTGGAGAAAGGGGTAGAACCATGAAGGAGCTCTTCGAGAAGAAGCAGGACTGGGCCGAAAGTGAAGTCCAGCAGATAGAATATTATATGCTCAAGGGCATATTGGGTTGCCGTAGCGTGGAAGCCGTCGAAGCAGCCACGACTTACGCCAGTTATCTCAATTTTACCGGAATCACGAACGGTAACTATCCGGTTTTCCTGAATATACTCACAGTCAGAAATCATAACGTCATAGATGCGCTTTTGGGCACCCGTGACCCATTTCTGTTCATGAGTTCCATTCAGCCCAATTATTTTATAGTATCCACCTGTTTCGCCATACTCACCAAATACCGGAAAGCGGAAATTTATCCGAAAACCCTCGGTATCATACTTGGCGTGTATCAGGCAACCTATAATTCACCATTGGATGGCTATAAGATTTATCCGCCGTCAGTAGCGGACGTGAACGCCCTGGGCAAGCATCTGAACGAGGAAAAAGGACAGGATGACCTGCTGAACAGGAGCATCCTGGACATCCTCGACAAGCTTTCTTCCCTGGAAGGACAAAACGTGGACGAGGACATGGAAGATCTCGCTGTCCACTCCCATAACATCCGCAACAATTTCTTCGATTCCAAGAAGCACCTTGTCGATGTCATACCGGAAGTGCAGCTTCGCCTCGAGCCAAATCTGGACAAGGACGTACAGCCTCGCACCAGGAAGCCTTTGGCCGAAGCCGAACAGGCTCCTCAGCAGCCGTAAGGCATTCATCAAAGCGGATCGCCGCCGGAATATCCCGGCGGCCGTTTCCGGTATCGGGAGGAATAGATGCCAGGCGCCCAATGGCCTATGTGGTCTGAGAATGAGGTTGATGCGCTTTCCCTTGGTTATATCAAGGATATCATCTCCAGCGGTGATGAGTACAGTGTTTTTGCCGCTGTTGCCCTTGCCCATTACCTGACCGGCAAGATTGGACTGAACCCGGATAATTATCCGATATTTTTTAGGTTGATCGAATCAGGCAATCACTGGGTCATCGATACGTTAGTAGAAGACAAGGAACCCAGTAAATTCATGGGATCTATCCAGCCAAATACCTTCATGTTGAATGAGTGCTTCCGCATGCTGACCGGATGGAAGCCTGGTGAGGTGTATCCAAAAGCCTTGGTCATCATCTACGGCCTGCTTACCCAATGCTACTTTATCCCCGAAGAAGGATACCGGCTGTATCCACTCACAGTTTCCGATATCAACAATCTGGGCAAGCACTTGGATAAATCCAAAGATCAGATGGATCCTCTGAACCGCGTGGTCCTTTCCTTATTGGACAGGATTGCGACCCTGATCGAACCACAAAAGCCAATGCCCTCCAATGAAATCAAGGATGTAGCCCTTCAAGCGAATAATATCCGTGGCAAGTTCCTGGATATGACCAAGCAGCTGAATGAATCCATACCTGATATATTGTTGGTTCGTGGTAATTATCTTGAGAAACAGATTAAGCCGAATATTCCGGTGATTGATCTGTAACTACAGCAACTCAGAGCGGGCCATTTTTTACCTCCTATCAGATAGCTATGTTTTTATGGAGGTGAAAAGTGCCGGCTGTGTTGGTTTCCATCCAAGACTGGCTATGAAATGCTCGTTCCGCTAACTGAAATAAACAATTGTTATATTCTCCAGAAACCGTTAGGCCAAGATTCGTGTACTGAACATTGGTTGGCAAGTGCCATTTACTCTCCGCATACATTCCTGATCCGCTTTGTAAAGGAAGAATTATTTTCACCTGCCTTGCTTGAACAATTTAGATTGGAATCCATGCGCTACTATTCTTTTGAAGGTAGGACCTTCTCTGATTTTATCGAAACAGAATACTTCAACAAACGACTTTTCATCTCATCGGAATATCATGGGGAAGAAACCCTGACAGAGAAACACCTGGATGACAGGGCTTGGAATCTGGAGCTTTCCTGCTCGGCTATCCTGAATTTAGCAGGCGGGATCGATCGTATACATGAACGTACGATGGTATTCGGTAGCCTGACCCCCGAAAACATTGAAATAATCGCTAGCGGTAAAAGCGAATACGATTTCAGGCTACGGACACCAGGATACTCCCTGCTTTATCAGACTTTGCCGGAAAACCATACCGATGACGTCGCCTACAAAGCCTTTCTTGCTCCTGAGCTTCAATCAGGCACCAAACCTGGAAGAACAGTTGATATATATTCCCTTGGAGTTGCACTTGCATGGTTATTGATAGGACCACTACCTGTCATTGATCGCTCTTTCCCCGCGAACCTCCCTGAAGAATTCAGAGAGAAACAGATTTCCGATACGCTTTCCCAAATAATTTACAGGTCGATACAACATGAGCCAGCAAATCGATATCAGAATTGTAAGGATTTAATGGAGGAAGTAAGTTCTTTTCTCAAAGCGACCCAAAAAACGAATGATGATGAAAAAAAACGTCTGGAATCCTCCCAAACCATAGCTGAATCTCCGAGTCAGACTGCCACCCACGCGATGTTACCGGAAGCGGCTCCAAGGCAGGATGTGCTTACCTATTTTCAGGAGATATCTGCAGATTATTTTAGTGCCGTCGGTAAGTATCCGTCTACGAATGAACAGAAAACAGCATCGGAGCAAAGGCCGCTTCCCAGGAAAATAGCCCCTGCGGTACCATCCGTGAAGAATTCGAATGCCGATTATTTTAATCGAAAATCTGCCGGAGGCGATACACCAGCACTATCCGCTGAGCCCCCTCAAGCATCCCCTACCATGGATCATGACTCCGCCTCCCCCAAAATCGATCCGGAACCTCCGGGAACCGTGCCTATACCCACCCCAACCATTATCCTAGACTCCTTGAAACAGTCTTTGTCAGCACAGTCTGACCCCAAATCCAAGTCAGAAAAATTACATGGAATGCCATCAAGTAATAGGCAAAAAAAGGTCAGCCCTCCGCACAAGGCCTCAACATCCCCGCCCACATGGAGATACAGACGCGTTGCTATTGACGACATCTCATCGAGATTATTGGGCTCCGTCCGTCGAGCCCGAAGCAGTCGGGGAGCTGTCCATTATCTAGGGGATTCGGATTTCAAGGAAACCAACAAATTGGTGGAGAGCCTCTTCGCCGATTTGCATATAGAGTCGGTTTATCTGGATTTGGGTTCCTTTCTCAGATTCGGCAAAGCCGGTGTCCAGGATTTCCTTCGTGCCCTTAGAGTGGCGCTTTCGGTTTCAGTATCAACCGAAAAGCCTTATTCAGTTAGCCGTTTTGCCCGTATGGTAGATCGACATGGTGCCAAGACTTTTTTTGGAACAGAACCGTTGGGACGAATCCTGTATGGAAAGGACGAAGTCGAGCATGATGTAAGCGATTCGGATTGGGAGGGCATCATCAGGGCAATGACGGTTTTTGGCAGGAAAAAAAAGCCCTTGGTGCTGGTGATTCGAGGTGGAGAATGTTTTAAGCCTGAACTGATAACATTCTTCAACTCTGCCGTACCCATTCTAAAAGACAAACCAGTATGCCTTTTCTTGTTCCGAAAGGATTTCCCAGCCATTTTGCGTATCCTTGGAGTCATGGATACGCATCCATGAAAAGCTTAGCCTAAGTCTTTTTTTGGACGATGACATCTACGAAATAATGTCCCCTTCCAAGTTGCTTGGCTTTTTGCAAGGCCTTCTTAGCCCGCTCGAATACGGCGAGACCCTCCAGCGGATTTCCCGTAGCGGCACCGACCGACCCGCCGATCCATACAACGCCGTCGGGTAATTCAACTGGTCTTTGTATCATCTCGGTTAGTTTCCCGGCCATCTCCGCAGCCAATTCCTGGGAATGGTTTGGTACCACTGTGGCTATAGCCGCAAATTCATCGCCTTCGATCCTTGCGGCGATTCCATCCTCCCCGGCGAAGGGCAACACGCGCCGGGCAACCTCCTTGATGACGGCATTGGCTTTTTCCTCACCCCTGGCCTTGATCAGCTGATCGAAATCCGCCAGATCGGCAGCGAGTACGATGATGGCCTTATTATCTTGTGCGAGACGTGCGGCTTTCTCTAAAAACCAGGCGTTCAGGCCGTTCAAATTCGCCAGACCGGTAAGTGGATCCAACCTATCTGGAGAAATTTCTTTCGATTCTACTGCCTCGATCGTTGCAGATGGTTCCGGTTTCTTTCTGGCATCCAGAATTGTCTGGATTTTCTGCCACGCGAAGCCTGCTCCGGACACCACAATCACAGAGATAATCGTACCCGGCCATCCGGCCAACAGGCCTGCTACTCCACCGACGAAAGCGGCAACGGCAAGAGCACCGATAAAATTCACCAACGGAATTCGAACAAGCATTGATAAGAGGGCATTCATGCAATGAGTATCGGCGATAAACAGCGCCGGCGCAAGCCAGAAAATTGAGTCCTGCAAGCACGTGCCCGTCGCGAGACAAAACAGCGCAGTTCTGCTATGCTCCGCGCCTTTGGGAGAATTGTATTGATTAAATTGACAGGCATCCGCGTCGCCTACGGGGAAAGCATAATTCTGGACAACGTTGAATTCCTCATCCGGCCATGTGACAGGATCGGGCTGGTAGGCCCCAACGGGGCCGGAAAGACCACGCTTTTCAGGGTCATCGCCGGCGAGGAAAAGCCGGATGCGGGTGCGGTCTCCATCGACCCGGGGACGGTCATAGGCTATTTCTCGCAGAACGTGGCGGAGATGTCCGGCCGCAGCGCCCTCCAGGAGACACTGTCGGGGGCGGGTGCCGTGTACGAGATAGGCCGCCAGCTGGAGGAGCTGGAACACCGCATGTCCGATCCCGCCGCCATGCCCCTAAGCGATGCCGAGATGGATAGGTATGGCACTCTCCAGTCGGAGTTCCTGCATCGCGACGGATACAACCTGGAAGCCAGGGCGGAGGCCATCCTGACGGGCTTGGGTATCGGTCCAGACCGCTTTGGAGAGCCGGTGGAACATTTTTCCGGCGGCTGGAAAATGCGCATCGCCCTGGCGAAGATTCTGGTTTTGAACCCGGATGTCCTTTTAATGGATGAGCCGACCAACCATCTGGACGTGGAAACCATCGTATGGCTCGAGGACTGGCTCAAGGATTTCAAGGGCGACCTGGTAATGACAAGCCACGACCGGGAGTTCATGACCCGCCTCTGCCTACGCACTGCGGAGGTCGCCTCGGGCACCGTAACCTCCTATACGGGGGACTATGACTTCTATCTGCGGGAACGGGAAATCCGGCGAGAACAGTTGGTGGCCACCTTCAACCGCCAGCAAGCCATGTTCGCCAAGGACGAGGAATTCATCGCCAAGTTCGCCGCCCGGGCTTCCCACGCCTCGCTGGTGCAGTCCCGCATAAAAGCGCTGGAAAAGATCGAGCGCGTGGTGGTGCCACCGGACCCCAAGACGATGAGGGTCCAGTTCGCTTCCTGCCCCCGCTCGGGCGACCAGGTGGTGGTCATGAAAAATCTGGCAAAAACCTGGCCCAAGGCCTCCGGTGGCACGCTTCAGGTTTTTTCTGGACTGTCGGGCGTGGTGGACCGGGGCAACCGCATCGCCCTCACCGGTATAAACGGGGCGGGAAAATCCACCCTGCTTAAGGTAATAACCGGCCAGACGCCGCCATCCGAAGGCGGCGCGACCTTGGGTGGCAGCGTCCGGTTGGGTTATTTCAGCCAGTACTCCTCGGACCTGCTGGACCCCAGGCGCTCCATCTTCGAGGAAGTTGCCGACCGCATCCCGCTGGCTTCGGTGGGCGCGGTCAAGGGCATCCTGGGAGCCTTCCAGTTTTCGGGCGACGATTCGGACAAGAAGGTGTCCGTCCTGTCTGGGGGGGAGAAAAGCCGCGTCATGCTGGCCTGCATGCTCGCCGTCCCGGTCAATTTCCTTGTGCTGGACGAGCCTACCAACCACTTGGATATCCAAAGCCGGGAAATACTCCTGGAAGCCCTTCAGACCTTCGATGGCACCATCATGATCGTAAGCCACGACCGCTATTTCCTACGCCATCTGGCCAACCGCGTCTTCGAGATAGATCATGGCGCCCTCAGGATCTTCGAGGGCGATTACCACTACTATCTGGATAAAACCGGCCGGGAAAAAATGTAATCCTACCAGGAATATGGTGTGATTTTTAGGAAACCGCAGGCTCTCCCAGGCTGAATTTCAGGGTCGGGAGGTCTACCAGGGGGCCCCAGCGGGGGTCACCAAGATCAAGGATGCGGGCCAGTTCGTGGGGGTCATCCGTACCGGGGCCATGTAACGGTTGCCAGGGAGGCGGACCCTTGAGCCAGGAGCCATCCAGACGGCGCATGTGACGGCGGTCGCTGGAAAACAAGTCAAGGTAACTGTCCCCCGGGATCAAACGGAAAAGGGGCTGGAATTCTGCATCCATGTCCCGTGGAAAAGTCCTGTCCAGGTATTCGGAAACGACGCAGGGAAAGTCCAGCCGTGTATCCAGGTCCCGGATCAGGGCAGTCTCCCCCCAACCAGAGAGTAGGATAACGTGGTAGTCCCATAGGATCGGCATGCCCAGCGGGACGGCCCGCTGTTCCAGGAATGCACAGCCTCCCTGCTCGTTGGTGACGAAAAGAACCCGGTAATCACCCGGCTCTGTCCCCAGTCCACGTCCAGTAGGATCTTCGTGACTTTCCCCGACGCGAAGGGTTCTGAGTAGGAGGTAGACGTTCTCTTCGCAGTAGCAGGGCGCATGGACATATTCCTGCATGGTCCCAGTATAGCGTTATTTTGAGTGGATGGTCGAATACCACACCAAGGGATATACTTCCACCCATGCCAAGATCTCCGACGGATAATGGAAAATTCGATCTCTTCTACCGCAAAGGCTGGGCGTATCTGGCCGTATTCCCGCCTTCGGGGACCGGGATGCCTGTCTATCCCGAGGATATCGAGAACCGTATGAAATTGCTGGGCATTCCGCGGGTAAGCGCCAAGACCATACGGGAGCTGATAGAAGCGGCTGGTGGTACGGCTATCCCCCTTGTCGAATGGCCAGGTGGCCGAAATCTGGCATCCACAGTATCCGTCGATATTGCTACCGACGGGATGTCGGCTTCGATCACGATACAAGCACCAAAAAAAGGGGCCTTCCCACCCTCTCTGTCCGACCTCATGGAGGAGCTGGACCATGCCGGGGTTGTTTTCGGTATCCACAAGGACTGCATCCAGGGCCTTATTGACCGGCAAGCCTACGGGAAACCCGTACCGGTGGCCGCAGGCGCCAATCCGGTTTCAGGGCGGTCCCACCGCATCGTCCATCACTTCAACACCAACAGGGGTAAACCCTGGCTTGAAATGGACTTTGGCCGCATTAACCTGAAAGAACTCCATTTCATTGAAAATTGCCGCAAAGGTGACCTTCTGGCGGAGCTGGAACCGCCGGTCGCGGCGGTGGACGGCAGAAAAGTCACCGGAGATGTCATTCCTGCCGGAACGGACAGCGAACTGGCGCAGCTTGTAGCGGGACCCAACACGGTGCTCTCCCCGGAACGGGACATACTCCATGCCGACTGCGAAGGCAACGTCAGGATCGTGGACGGAAAGATCCTAGTTGAACCGGTAATAACCATAAAAAATGTCAACTACGAAACCGGAAACATTCGCTTCGACGGGTCGGTGGTGGTGGAAGGCAGCGTGGCCGATGGCTTCATCGTCGAGGCAGGCGGCGACCTTCAGGTGGCCAGCAGCGTCGGGAGGGCAACGCTCAAGGCTGGGGGAAGCATACTCCTGAAAAGCGGTATCAACGGTAATGGCGAAGGCAGCATCGATTGCGGAGGCGATCTTTTTGCCAAGTACATCGAAAGCTGCACCGTGACCTGCCGGGGCAACGTGCTGGTGGAAGAGGCGATCATGCATTCCCGGGTCACCGCCTTCAGGCATTGCGTCCTGAACGGACGGCGGTCGGAGGTCATCGCCAGCGAGCTGGTGGTGGGCGATAGTTTCTGGTGCAAGAAGCTGGGCAATTTCAACGAAGCGGTGACGAAGCTCGCGGTGGGTGTGGAACCGCGGATACTTTTCGACTACCGGGCTACCGCGGTTGCCATCCGGGAAAAACAGGAAGAATGGGACAGGATCGAACTGCAGCTCGAACAACTGGGGAAACTCATCAAGGACGGCCGTACAGCGGAGCACGGAGACAAGCGCGTTCAGCTGGCCTGGATCCAACAGCAAGCGGCGTTCGACAGGTTGGGCATGGAAATCGCGAGCCTGCGCAATCAATTTCCCGGCCTGCGTGACCGGCTGGTACCTTCGCGCAGCAGCATCGCCGTAATCGAGGAAACCATGTTCAAGGGCGCGTCGGTCATGTTCGGGACCCTGGAATACCGCGCGCCCGATGCAGGGATCAGGCGGACCATCCTGAAGGCCGGTGAAAACCAGATTCTCGAATCGGGCTTCAACTACAACGAACGGCCGGTACTCGTTTTCGACTCCCCGGCACTTGCATTGGACGCGGCAGGCCGGCTGGATTAGAATATCGTCATGGAAATACGATCATTTCAGGGAATCGCACATTTGGCCTCGGGTCCGTCGGCCATCAGCGTGCCCCGCTCCCTCGTGCTTTGCTTCCTCGCCCTTTGCCTGGCTGACTGTGCGACACTGGCCCCGAAGGCCAACGGGACAGTGGCGGCGGATGTGAAAAAACCTGGTTTCTCCCTCGCCCCGGAGCACTCATTGCAGGAAGATGCTTTCGTGGAAGGCACACGGGAATCCGTCGTGGAATCTGCCCGGACCCTATTGGGACGGAAGCCGGACGAACGGGTCATCGTCAAGGGCAGGGAGTTCATGCTGGACTGCATAGGCACCGTGAGCGCCACCTATTGGGGCGCCGGTTACGACCTTCAGCGGGATTTTTCCAAGTACCCGGGCAACGGCGTCCTGCGCCTGCACTCCAGCCTGGCAGCCTGGGGCGCGCTCCACGAGATCAGGATACCAAAACCTGGAGATATCGTCTTCTGGGCCAATACCTGGGACCGTAATGAAGATGGCAAAATGTATAACGATGGCATCACCCATGCCGGAATCGTCATCCAAGTTGATGAAGACGGTACGACCCATTACATGCATGCAAGCGTGACCAGGGGCGTCGTCATCGCCTTCTTCAACCTCATGCACCCGGATGTACCCAAATCCCCGGAAGGTAAAATCTGGAATTCCCCCATGTACCTGGGCTCGAATTACGGACGCGCGACAAACCCTCCCCACTGGCTATCCGGTGATTTGTGGAACGCTTTCGGGGACGCGGGAAAGACGGCGGAAGAACTCGGGGGAACGGGGAAAAAATCCTGAAGCTCCAAGGTGAAGAGGCACCTTCCTCAGAACCAATCCAAGTACCAGCAGTTGGCGCAGGGACGGATGGCAGGCAGGAGCCATTTAAACCAAAACCTTCCCAACACCCCTATTTGACTATCAGCGTTCCGGGTTCGATACTCGAATCATCACCGGAAAGCCGTGTGGCGTTCTTTAGCCTCAAGGAGGGTGTTTTCGTGAAAAAAACCATTCTGACCGTGACCATCTTCGTATCCGTCTGCCTGGCGGCAAGCGCGCAAGCGGAATTCGGTTTTGCCCGTACCATCAACACCCCCTACCCCGCGCACAATGGCGTCGCCGGGGGTTCCCTGGTTGTGGGAGACGTGAACGGCGACGGCCTGAAGGACCTGGTCGTATCGGGGCAGTCGAACGTCACCCCATCCACCTTCATCTATCTGCAAAAAAAGGAGGGAGGTTTCGAGGCCGCCAAAAAAACAGCCGACCACAGCCTTCCATCGATGGACCGGGGCGTCTGCCTGCGGCTGGGTGACATGGACGGTGATGGCAAGAACGACGTGGTCATGTTCGGCCGAACCGGCGTGGCTGCGGATACCGCACTCTTCAAGGTGTTCCGCAACGACGGGAGAAAATTCTCCGTCATGGCCGACCTTGGTCCCGAGCTTCCCCTGGAAGATTTTGCCGACGTGGCAGGCGCTTGGGGTGCCACGGTTCAGGGTGACAACAAGACCGATGCAAAAACTCTGGGGCTGTTCAATTCCCAAGGTTGGTCCAAGGGCATCCTTGAACTCGTGGATCTGGACGGGGACGGCGACACGGATATCGCCTTTGCGGGTTCCAAGGGAATCGAGTCCGGTACGGACCCGGCGGGACAGATGATACAGCGGGACTGGGAAACCTCCGGTGTATTCATGAACCAGGGAGGGGGGAAATTCCGCTACCTCCAGAAACCGGGCTTCCCCCAGGCCGGCGTTCCGGCGGATACGGAAAAGGACCCCGAACGGAGCGCCTCGGGGTTGCCCAAAGTCCAGCGGGGAGCCAGCGTTTCCGGAGACTTCAACAAGGACGGCAAGATGGATCTGGTAATCTGGGGACAGGCCAATACCGGCTCCAAGGCCAACTCGGGCATCCCCGAAACCCAGCGCAACGGGCAACCCCTGGTGGAAGTCTGCCTGGGCAACGGCGACGGTACCTTTCGTACCCTGCAGTACCACGGGCTCAAGGCCCTCATCGATTGCTCGGCCACGACGGTGGACCTGAACAACGACGGCATCACGGACATCGCCGTGCTGGGCAGCACCGGCGCCCCGAAAGACCCCGCTGGCGGACGCTTCGTCCGCATTTATCTGGGCAAGGGCGACGGTACCTTCGCGGAGGATACGCGGCAAATCTACGACCGGGTGCCCAATTCGGCGGACTGCATCGTCCCGGCCTTCAACGGCGACCTTGCCTTCGGCGACTTCGATGGCGACGGTGCCCTGGACCTGGTACTCGGCGGCAACACCAACGACAAATCCCTCTTTTTCTATAAGAACGTCGCCGGCAAATTCCGCATAGTCGATCTGGACAAGGCCAAGAACGGCATCGGCACCAACAACATCCAGGGCATGGCGGAATCCGATGCTGTCATCGATGCCCGCCTGGTCGTCACCGACCTTGAAGGCGACGGCGACGCGGACATCGTCCTGAACGGCATAGGCGGCTCCATGCAGTTGCTGGTGTTCTCCAACAAGCTGAAATAAGGTGAGTTTGACAGGCGTTCGGGAGCCTCACATAATCAAACCATTGGAATTTGAGTTCCTGAAAGGTTTGATGAATAAAAGGTGATATTTAATGCCAGCAGGATCCCGGTTATGTCACCGCTCCTACTACCTTTCATTTCTTATCACTTTCCTACTCTTGGCGTGCGTGCACTTACTGACTGCCCAAGAGGATTACGACGGTCTGATGGAAAAAGCAAAAGGAGCAAAAGGAAATAAGGAGAGACTGGATTTCCTGATTGCGGCTGAAAAAGTCTGGCTGGACTCCGGCTGGAACATTGATAGCTGGGATTACAGCTATCTTATTTCCGGCATATTATTCTCAGCCCATGCAGAGCACCTTTCAGGGTTGGTTGATCCATACCTTCCCAAAGCCGAGCGGGCGACAGAACAGGCACTCGCTTTTTCGTCACGGATATTCCTTACCTACCCGATGGTTCTGGCCTACAACCTGAAGGGCGATTATGAACGCGCCGGTGCGCTTTCAAAAACCATGTATGATGAATGCGACCGACGCCAGACAGTCGGGTGGCATAAAAGCATGGTGGTGCTTTTTGGCTTACAGCACTCCGAAGCCCTTATCAATTTGGGACTCTTCAGCGAAGCGATCACAATATTGGAAAGGCTGATCAATTTGGCACCATCGATACCGCCCGAGGATGTACGATATGGACATGGAAGCGTAAAAGATCCAGCCCAATATGTGGTTGAAACCTGCCTTGCACTCGCGTTTGCATACGCGGAAGTTGGCAAATTCGAATCCGCATATCGATACCTTGATGAAGCGGAAAAAGCGGACGAGAAGGTGCTTATGGATAAGACCTTCAGGGGAATGGACGCGGCTGGGCATATCGGTCCCTTGTACGGTCTCGATCTGATTGCGACGAGGATACGCATCAACACACTCTCCGGAAAACAGGAAGACTTGGAGGAGGTATTGGGTAGGGTTGAAAAATTCACTAAATCGGTAATCTCAACTGACAGGTTCGACAATGTAAGATTCCGCTATCATCTTGCGGAATTTTATTTCTACAACGGTGCCTACACCCAGGTAATGCAGAATCTGGAATTCAGTCGGACACTACTTGGCAGAGAGAAGACCGGCGATATGATGCTCGACGGCAAGATCGGAATGCTCAAGGGCAGGACGGCGATGATGCTCCCGGGAAACCTCCTATTAGCGATTGCCGCGTTCGAGTCCGCAAAAACGGATTTTGAGCGGCTTGATTACCGCAATGGTATGGTGGACGCGTTAACCGGCCTGGCAAAAGCACAGTTGTCGCTCAAAAATTATGCTGGGGCTGTTTCCTTACTGCGCTCCGCGGTTGCATTGATCGAATCCAATCTGCCCAATGCTTCGGGACGCCTGAAACGAGACTATGCAGCCCGGCAGTCCGATGTGTACGCGATACTTGCGATGGCTCTCGTGGCTGATGGCAAACATGGCGAAGCACTCCTCGTTTTCGAACAAGCTCGCGCCCGCTATCTGAAAGAACAACTGGGCGCGACGGTTACGGCAGAGTCTACGAAAATGCAGGTTCAAACCGCCTTGGGCGTGCTGGACGAAAAAACCGCAGTGGTCGAATACTGTGTAGCGGGTGATGACATCATCGTCTGGGTCATCCGGAAATCTTCAGTCAAGGCCGCAATCATATCCTGTGCACGTATCGTCGAAGCCTTTAAAAGCGAATTTCCGGATGGACCGGCCTTGTTGGCGGGCGAAGCTACCAAACGCATTTCCGGTCTCAACCGGGGGCTCACCATCGAATCCCGGCCGGGCGCCGGAAACGCCGTCAAGGTTTCGCTCGAAGACTGTATAAGCCTTTATGTGCGTTTGCTCGGCGACCCGGGCACCGGTACCTATTCAAAGGCCTCCGGCTTTCTGTATACGGCGCTTCTGGAGAATGGGATGGAAAATGAACTTGCGAAGGCAGATCGTATACTTTTCATACCTGACAGCTACTTGGGGATGATTCCCTTCGAAACCCTGATGCACGACGGAAAGTACCTGATCGAGGACTTCAGCGTGTACTATGCGCCCTCGCTATGTGTGTTATCCTTGCTCACCGAGCGGATTTTCCCTATAGATCGTCCAAATATGATTGGCTTCGGAGATCCCACATACCCAACCGGAATCCGCTCTGGCAAGAATGGCCCCATGTCTTCAGCGGTGGAGACCAATCGCTATGTTCTGGATCAAATGTATGACGATTTCCTCAATGATCCAGAATCCAAGGGAACCAAGCAATTTTTCGATACGATCGGGCCTTTCGAAATGAGCCCTTTGCCAGGTACTAAAGCAGAACTCACCGCCATCAAGAAGTTGTACCCTACAACCCGAACCGTTTATGGGATTGACGTATCCAAGAACAATTTCATCACGCTCGCAGGCAAATCCACGCATTTCCGTTACATCCACCTAGCAGCACATGGAATATCCTTCGCCGACTACCCGGAATTATCAGCCCTCGTTCTCTCTTCCAGATTGGACCAGGAACTGGATGAAGACAGCTACCTGACAGCCAAGGAAGTTGGCGGAATGAACCTGAAAGCCGACCTGGTCACGCTTTCTGCCTGTGAGACCGGCCTTGGCCGGGTGTTCAAAGGCGAAGGAATCGTAGGCCTGACCTACGCCTTTCTGGCTGGAGGGGCGAATTCTGTAGCGGCATCGCTCTGGAGCGTTTCGGACGAAGTTACCGCCGCTTTCATGGAATCGTTTTACCTGAGCCTCAAATCGGGCAATGGTGATTTCGCAACATCACTCGCGGGAACAAAGAAAGATTTCATAGCAGGCACCAAGTACGGTATAAAGTACGAACACCCTTTCTATTGGGCTCCCTTCGTTCTTTATGGAAAAAAAGGAGAATTGAAATGATGAATGGAACCAGGCGTTTCTGGTGTTTATTGACCTTGGCTTGGTCAGTAGCGTCGTTCTCATTCGCGAAGGACCTTCTCGTGGTGGATTTGCGGCAAAAGGGATTCGTGTCGATCGAAGCGGCTGTCGCATCGATCTCCATCCCCGATCCTACCCTCGTCGGGGCGCTATTGCTATCGGAAAACAAGATTGAAAAAATCAGCGGCCTTGATAGGTTCACAAATCTTAAAATCCTGGACCTTCGGGCGAACCAGATACGAAGTCTGGAAAACATTGCGCCCCTGCCATCGGTGGAGGTTGTTGATCTGACAGAGAATAAACTGGCCAGCACCAAGGGAGTCGCATCGTTCCCCAACGCCAGAACCCTCGATCTGGGCTGGAATCCAATCACCGATCTGGTGGATCTAACCAACCTCAAAAAGCTGTGGTCCCTTTCGTTAATGCTTTCCGAATACAAGAACGACGGTGACAGTGGATCCTGCTTCAAGAGTCTGACTCCTTTGGTTTCGGTCGTGCGTTCCGTAGCCTTTGCCAAATTGCAGACCGTCGCTCAGAATTTGGGTGAAGCCGGACTCGAACGAATTAAATCGGCTGCCGGTTCCAGTGTCGAATTCATCGTATTCTGGAACCCGCTCCCCTGGTTCCAGACGGATCTCCGCCTGCCTGAGGAATATCGGAAGCACTACCCTACTCCGGAAGCAAAAGAAAGTTCGGCAGATTCACCGAAAACCGCCGACAAGGACAATGCAGGCATCTTCGGATCGCTATATACCTTCGTATATTTTGCCATACTAAAGGAGTACGACAAGTCCCTTTCGCTGATAAAGAATCCTGCGATCAACGACAACAAGAGCGATTTCGGCGGCGATATCCTGAATTATGAAAAAACAAGCGGAGGGAATGGCGAGTGGAGTATCAGCGACCACCTATCCGCGAATGGAAAAGTCAGGGAAAGAAATACAATCGTGCTCGGTTATTCCACAGATTGGAACCTGCGTATAGTAGAGTATCTGGACGAGAATTCAAATCGGTATTGCGTCTCAATAAATATTATCGAATCGATACTCGATATCATAGGTCCTGCTGAATATTCCGGTTACTATTGGCGGGATGGTTCTTTTGGTATCTACATTGACGCCAAAATGCAGGATGGAAAGTTTGGAGTTGCGGAATTTTACGATAATAACGGGAATAAGACCAGAATGGACGTCTCCTACGTCAAGGAAAAAAGCACGGACGGTTCGATTTCCGCACAATTCCGCAAGGAATTTTATGATGCCCAAGGACAAATGGCCACAAGCATCGACTACTATGATCAGGAGGCATACCTATACAGGAAAACCAGCTACGCCGAAGGGAAAAAAACCAAGTCCCACATGGGGATGTTAGCACCCTCTGACGGACAGTCACGGTTTTTTGATTTCCTTATTATTTCTGATAATTTTGACAGTGCAGGCAACAAGACGGCCCAGAATATCTACTACCTGAAAAACGGGAAGGTGGTGGGCTTCCTGGCGAACGGCCAAAAAGACGTAACTCCGATCGGTGGAACCGAACCTTCCGATGAGTATTATGTCAAGGATTTCAGCGTCAGCATCTTGGTGGAGGATTCGGCACAGGAGACGATTATCGCGGAGGGTGATACGCTGCTCGGCAGGACTCCCATCTCATTGAATTTGCAGGACCGTCTCAAACAGAGGAGCCCGGGTGAATACTCCCTGAAGGCCAAACTCCCGGGCTATGCGGATGCCAAGATAAAGGTCGATGCGGTTCCCGCACCACTTGCATTGCTCAGCCATGTCAAGGTGGAAGGGTCATACGATGAATCGCGAATATGCACGTTAACCATTAATTCGACTCCCACCGCAAGTGCCGAGATGACTGCCAATTACCTGAACCTCGGTTTCACCGGATCCACGATAAAGCTGAATAGGGGTGATGCGCTCAATCTTTCCCTGAAGGCGAACGGACTAACGAAGTCCTTCGCGGTTTCCAAGACCGATACAACCAGAGCAGCGAATGTGATCTCGATTCCTTTTGATGCCGAAGCCCGGGTTGTCTCTTTTGAATCCGGACCGAGCAAGGAAGCTACAATCAAAGTCTCCGGGACTGAAATGGGAGTCACCCCGGTGGTTCTTACCTGGTACGGTAAAAAGACAGTCGAAGTCGCCATCGAGAAGAATGGAATCAAGAAAACCTTTTCCTGCACTGCGGACGAACCAGGTTCGCAGACCTTTTCGATGGAGCTTGACGCCGAACCAAGGACCATCAGCGTCATCACCGAGCCCTTGGGCGCCAAAGTCAGCATAAACGGCAAATCCGCAGGATTCGGTCCTGTATATGACTTCATAACGTATGGTCCTTCAGTGAACATTTCCGTGAGCAAAGCCAATTACCGCTCCTTCTCGAACAAGTATGATCTAAAGGATGAGAGTTCCCTCGCTGATAAAATAAAGCTCAAGTTCGACTGGGGATCAATCCTACCTGAAGAACTCCAACTTGGCACTGGATTGACAGCAGCCGGCATAGGACCAACCGCATCCATCGAGCTCGGCAATGCGATGCCCCTGCAAGTGGAACTGGGAGCCGCTTTCGGCCTTCCGATACCATCGGTTGATTTGGGGAACGCTTTTGGTGTGCAGGTAGGAATAAATTGGGCTTTATGGGGTGAGAAAACCAGTGGCTTGGCAGGTTTCTTTTTCGGCTATTATTCATATCCGGATATGAATGAATCCTTAATCGTCCCCAGCTTGAAATTCACGAGCCGCTTCCACCTACTGTATTCCTCTGGACCTTTCATAAGCGGTCAGTATTATTTCATAGATTCCTATAGTGCAGGATTGATCCCCTTCATCCAGATTGGTTGGTTCTGGATGAAGAAAGGGTAATATCCATAAAAGAGATCCGTTCCATAGTGGCTACCGCCTCAGCCCCGTTCGACCAGGCCTCCTCGTAGAGGGCGATGATGTTCCCGAGGGGCGTGTTTGGCTGCGGGTTGTGGCAGGGGCCGATGATGAAACCAGTTCCATCCGGAGAAAAGTCGATGGAGCGTTGGGTGTGCTCCCGCAAAACCATGCTGATGTTCCTCTCAAACCTGAAATGGTTACCCGGGGTTGCAGATGACCAACCGCTACCTGGGCAAGGGTGACGGCACCTTCGCGGAGGATACGCGGCAAGTCTACGACCGGGTCCCCAATTCGGCAGATTGCATCGTTCCGGCCGTCAACGGCGACCTGGCCTTCGACGACTTCGATGGCGACGGTGCCCTGGACCTGGTACTCGGTGGCAACACCAACGACAAATCCCTCTTTTTCCATAAGAACGTCGCCGGCAAATTCCGCACAGTCGATCTGGACAAGGCCAAGAACGGCATCGGCACCAACAACATCCAGGGCATGGCCGAATCCGACGCCGTCATCGATGCGCGCCTGGTCGTCACCGACCTTGAAGGCGACGGCGACGCGGACATCGTCCTGAACGGCATAGGCGACTCCATGCAGTTGCTGGTGTTCTCCAACAAGCTGAAATAGGCAGGAGACCCGTGGGGAATCAACACCGGTATCCCGACGTATTGCTCCCGTCAACCGCAGGAATGGACGGGGGCAACCTTATGATGCGTTTCTCATTTGGCTTTCAGAGCGCGGCTATTTCTTCCTGGACTATCCCGACCCATCTGGTCACGTTTTGCGGATTCCTTCCAATGGTATGGTTATCCTTCATGATAAGTTCCAGGCAGTTGTCCCGTGCGGTGCGGAGTCCCGCCCGAACATCCTTTCGGACCAACTCCTCGTCCATTACGGCTTGGGCGAGAAGGGCGGGATTCGGTTTGAGGGAATAGATGTACTTATGGCCGAGTTTTTCAGCCATCAGACTTCGGTTCGCCCAGGCGGATACCGAAACCCTTCTCAGGTTGGAAAGTTGCCTGACGATATCGAAGCGGTCGTCCATCGGTTCGCAGCATCCATAGCAAGCAAAGCCGAAGCGCTCAAGGATGGTCTTCTGGTAAGGAAAGATGAATTCGGCGAACATTTCCGGCGAGATGCCGATGACCGCCTGGCTCTCCGCCAGAGCCCACATATCCTTTGCCCGCACCTTGCCTGCGAATCCCGCGGCAGGAAGGGAGTCTATGAACCCTACGCCTCCCGACCCGACATAGGATCCGTCGTTGTTCAGCCAAAGAAAGCCCTCCGACTCGAGCCAGTCGAGCCGTTCCATGACCCCTTCCAGAAGGATGCCCATAATTTCGTGTAACCCGTCGGGATTATCGAAAAAATCGAGCATGACCTTCTCCATGCCCCTCAGGAATACAAGGTCATCGGTAAGGCCACATGACCAGAACCATACGGTCTTGCGACGTACGACCAGGATACCCTCGAAAATTTCCCGTGCGATTTCCAGGGAAGCATCCGAGGCCTTCCAATCGATCGTCAGTTCGGGTTTGACGATATTCCTGATCTGGCTGTAATCTTCGAGGACCGTATCGATATGGTAGGCCTTCCCGTCTTCGGCCGTTTTCTTCGCGGTCGGGGCATGCCTCGATCCCCTCACCGTCCAAGGGCTCTCAGTGTACACCAGGGGAACGTCAAAAACCGCCTCGACGACATAATCGTCCAACATCCGTTCTCCCCAGAAAAGCACCTTCCTGAGATAATATTCCCAGTAACGGGCCACACTGTTAACGCATTCGATATCCTCGGGGAGTATAATTTCGTTCCAGCCGTGCTCGGGGTCGCAAAGAACGACTGGCCTCGTGCGCTCGAGCATGTTGTGGGCATGCCAAAGCCTCCGCTTTTCATCCTGGACCGGCAGGACAGACAAGGCTGCGACGTGTTCAGCCAGTACCCGGAGAATCTGTTTGTCCGATTCCGGCAAACACAGGTCCGAATAGTCCGCATCGTTGTAGTCGACCCTGAAATTCAGTTGCTGGAACATGTATGTGTTCCTCCTCGGCTAAAAGGAATTCGACCCCGTGATGATCAAAACCGGACCGGACAGGGAATTGCTTCGCTGTCGGGAAAATCAGCCGGCAAGGGAGCAGGCCGTCCGAATCGGCTTTCTATCCGGTGGAAATTTCCGTCCCGGGCCGATTCCAGTATCGCCTCCATGACCTCAAGTGAATGGAATGCCATTTTTCCGCCCGCCCTCTCCTCACGGCCCTGGACGATGGCGTAAGCCATATCCACAAGCCCGATTCCCCGGCTATTCTCCCGGTGGCTCGATTCATTGAAGCGGTGGACGACAGGCACCCGCTCCCATTCATTGGAGACAAGCTGCCGTGGCAGACCCTTCCAACGCGCAGTCTCGCGGGTTCTGAGCAGGACCTCCCCCCCGAAAAGGTTCGGACCGTCAAGGGGATCGATATCGCCGATGCAGATCGTTCCCTCCGTCCCGTAGATCTCGATGCGGGGAAGTTCCGAGTCCCAAACGTCAAAGCTCGCGATTATGGTAGCAATGGCACCGCTTTCGAATTCCAGCAGACCTGTCACGTGGGTATCCACTTCGACCTCAATGTTCTGGCCAAAACGTTCCTGCGTTTCGATAGTCCTTTGGCAGAAGGTTTTTTTCGCCATCCCACCGCAACGGACAATCGGGCCCAGGAGGGACAGGAGGGCAGTCATGTAATAGGGACCGATATCGAGAAGGGGACCGCCACCCGGCTTGTAAAAGAATTCAGGATTCGGGTGGTGCCACTCATGTCCGTGGCTGACGACGAAAGCGCCCGCACCGACAATCGTGCCGATACGCCCCTCGTCGATCAGTTTACGGCAGGTTTGGAGACGGCCGCCCAAAAAAGTATCCGGAGCGGAGCCGACCCGAAGCCCCTTGGCTGCTGCCAGTTCGATGATAGGCCGGGCTTCGGTGAGGGTCGCCGCGAGGGGTTTTTCCGTATAGACATGTTTGCCAGCCACAATCGCCGCCAGGTTCAACTCTGCATGGACGGCCGGAACCGTGAGATTCAGCACCATGTCTACGTCCGGATCTGCGATGAGTTCAGCGGCGTCGGAGTAGGCTTTGGGCAGGCCATGCCTGGACGCCTTTTCCTGCGCCTTTCGGAGGTCCCTGCCCGCGCAGCCGATCACCTCCACGATTCCGTATTTGCCCAGGTTTTCGATGTATACGTCGCTGATGTCGCCAATGCCAATGACGCCAACCCGGAATTTCGGCATGTCTGCCTCCCTCCATTACCGAATCGGGTAAGTCCCGTGTTCCTTGGAAAATTCAAAAATTCTCAGAAGTTTATCGGTGGAGACGTCCGGCTGGAGATTATGCGCACCGGCGAGAATGAGTCCGCCTCCTTTCCCCGCTGCCCGCAACACCCGCAGGATTTCCGCCTCAACCTGGGCCATCGTTCCGAAAGGAAGGGCATCCTGGGTATCCAGTGCGCCAAAGAGGGTCGCCTTCCTGCCATACCGGGCCTTGATCATGGCAGTATCCATATCCCTGGCCGTCGGCTGGAGGGCGTTGAGGATATCCACACCTACCTCGATCAGATCACCCATGATCGGTTCATAGGATCCGCAACAATGGTAGGCGATTTTGACTTCGGGGTTTACCTTTCTGATCGATGAGATGACAGTGCGCATCCTCTCCTTGAAATGGGTCCTCCACATTTCCGGGGAAATGAGCATACCCTGCTGGCTGCCCATGTCGTCACCCAGCCAGATGATGTCCGCACCTATTTTTGCGAGCTCCACACCAACCCCGATGCTGTAAGCCATCACCCGATCAAGAAGGGCGAATATGTACTCCTTCTCCAGGGTAAGGTCCAACAGGAATTTTTCCAACCCGGTCAGATACCAGGATGCCTCGAAAATCGTGCACTCAAGGTCTCCGCAGATCGCGTAGCGTTCCCCATACCGTTCCGCAACCTCTTTTGCCAAGGTGTAACGTCCTGGAGCCAAAGGATCGGGAAAGGGGAAATTCTCTACATCGGATACCTTTTCCGCTCCGGCCAGGGGATTTTCGACCATTTCGCTGTACAAGCCGACACTGCGGTACTTGGTCTGCCACTCGTTGAAAATCAGCCCCTGGCCTACCTCGCGCGTCGGGAAGGCAGTAGGGGCACAGGCGCCGATGCCGACGATATCGTTCCCCAGTTCGGTGAGGATTTCGGAATAGGAAATGCGGTTCTGGGAAAGGGGGGAATCGGCCAGGGTGTAGCGCGGAATGCCCAATCGCTTTGCGGCCTGTTCCGCAACCTGTGGGGTGATCGTAAAGAATAGCGGGACCCGGTCTGGCTCCTCGTGCCGGATTGACTTCATCACCCGTTCGCGGGGGGACAGATCCCCGGACTGCGTTGTTTTCATGTGCGGGTCTCCTTGTCCGTCATCCATGCGGCGCCGCTTCCCGGCGCACCGTCTTGTTTCCTGTTGGCACCTTCAAATCTATTCCGCTCGTACCCGCGAGCTCGAGCAATCTCTCCTCCAGCCGCTGTATGGTCAGTTGATCCTTTTTGAAGGTATCCACAATTTCACCACGATCAAGGATGATGATCCTGTCCGCTACCGGGTAGACATGGAACATGTTGTGGCTGATGAAAATGCAGGACTTTCCGCTTTCCTTGATACTCGCCACGAACCTAAGTACTTTCTGGGTCTCCGATAGGGAGAGTCCTCCGGTGGGCTCGTCAAGGATGATCAGATCGGCCTCGAAATACAGTGCCCTGCAGATTGCCACGCCCTGCCGCTCACCGCCGGACATGTTGCCTACCGGCGTATCGGGCGTCACGAAGGTCGACGTGAAGCCCATCATCCCTTTCATGAGCTTGAGGGTTTCTTCCTTCTGTTTTTTCACGTGTAGGAAGCCTGCCCAGTTCGTGAGTTCCTTCCCCATGAAGATGTTGCGCCAGATCGAATGCTGCTCGGACAAAGCCCTGTCCTGAAAGACCGTTACGATTCCCATCTCACGGGCTTCGTGTACGGCATAATTTTCCAATTCCTTGCCTTTCCAAAAAAGCTGGCCTGAATCGGCTTTGTAGACGCCGGTGAGCGTCTTGATAAGTGTCGATTTACCGGCTCCATTGTCTCCGATGAGGCCAACGACCTCGTTGTGGCCAATATCGAAACTTACATCCTTCAGGGCCTGGATGAGACCGTGGAATTTATTGACCTTGGTTATCCGCATCAGAGGGGTTTTGCCCTCGATCGTGTCATTTTCTGCCATTGATTACCCCTTCCTCCCCGATCGGCCGACTGCAATAGTGCGGTCCGGGCTGGTTATTTCCGCTTGAGTCCTACGTAGCGATGGCTGATCAAAGCGAGGATCAGGATCACGCCGTAGAAGAACTGGGTGAAGAAACCCGACAGGCCGGAGGCGACTATTCCCGTCTCGATGAAGCCGAGTATGAATACACCGATCACCGCTCCCCAGATCGTCCCGATGCCGCCCCAGGTTGGCGTTCCCCCGAGGAAGATGGCGGCAAGGATGAGGAGAAGCAGGCCATCCCCGGAATTGGGCCAAAAGGTGCTGTTGAGCAGGGTCATGAGAATTCCCGCAAGTGCGGCGCTGAAACCCATCAGAATGAAAGTGAGTATCTTCACCCGGTCGACGCGGATGCCCATCTCCTTTGCGCTGGTAAGATTGTCGCCGGTGAAGCATACGTGGCCGCCAAAGCGGTGCCGCGCGAAAAGGAGCCACCCAAGGAATGCGAACAGAAGTCCCCAGATCATCTGGATGGGGAAAACACCTACCTTACCTGCGAGAATATTCCAGAAGACCGTCTCCCGAAGTTCGGTGAGTGGAATCGCGAGCCCCCCCGATACGATCATGATGAAACCCCGCAACAGGAAATTCATCCCCAAGGTCGAGACAAGCGAGGAGAGTCCGACTTTGGTGACAAGCATGCCGTTGACAAATCCGCAGAGGATGCCTGTAACCAAACCCGCGAAAAGGGCTACCACTGGATGTGTCCCGGCCCGTACGAGCATGGCGAACACCATGGAGGAAAGCCCGATTGTTGAAGGGAAGGAAAGATCAAGTTCCCCACTGGCGACGACGAAGACGCCGGAGGTTGCCAGGATCAAAGAAATTCCGAGTGTGGTGAATACCGCTATATAGGCCCGGTAATTCAGGAATACCCTTGGACTGGCGATCATGAAGCCACCGATAAGGATGAAAAAAACCGCCAGAACAGCGAACTCTATCCTGTTCCGATACAAAAATCTTCGTATTTTATGCATTTTGGGCAAAAGCCTCCCCTTCCATAAGTCCGCACCGAAAAAGTTCGGACCAAGACGAGTCGGTCTCACGGCAGATTCCCACCGTAGGACCGACTGCTTGATATCTAGCGGATACCCTTGATCGCAAGACCGGCGAGATTCTCTATATTCTCCGGTGTCACGAAGCCAGCACCCGTATCATAGTCGATAGGGCTGAAACCGTACGCAAGGGTGAGAGCGAGACTGACCACCGGCAGATAGCCTTGGAGGTAGGGCTGTTGGTCGGAACTCAGTTGGACGTAACCCCTCCGGAAAGCGTCAACGATGGCCGGGCTGGTGTCGAAACCGATATTCTTGATTTGGCCGGGTTTTTTTCCGAGCGCATCCATGTACATCGGAGCCGCCCCCAGATTCGTGGAATTGGCGTACAGCACCAGTTTCGTGTCGGGCTGGGAAAGTATGGCTCCGCTCAGGACAGGAAGCAAGAGCTGTGTATTGGAGATCATTTCGGTAGTCGCAGTAAGTTTTGTGACGATTAGCCCTGCCTTGGTGAAGGCATCCGCTGAGGCTCCTTCCCGGATGAATCGGCCAGGCATACCCCAGTTACCGAAAACGATAACCCTGTCTCCCTTCTTAAGCCCGAATTTCTGGATCGCAGCTTCCGCCAACGCCCGTCCTTGTGACTCGAGTTGCGCACCGACATACGCGCCACCAAATTTTGCCCGAATCTGGGGAACGTCTACATTCTGGTACATCATGGCGATCCCCTGCTTGCTCGCCTCCTGGATCAGAGGCATCAACGCCGCATCTCCCGGATGTCCCATCATCGCGATACCGTCTGGTCTCGCCGCGATCGCATCGCGAAGCTGGGCGACCATTTTCTCGTTTTCCCAGCCCGAGAAGACGTAATCAACCTTGATGCCCATGGCTTTCTGCGCATCCATTGCACCTCGATAGACGATGGATGCAAAGGAATCGCCTGCATCACCACCAGCGAAGAAGCGGATGGTTATGTCTTTCATGTTCTTTGTCTGACTAAAAGCGACGCCCGAAACCAGCGTCAAAACAGTCAGCAATACCGCGAACTTTTTCATTTCTGCCTCCCTGATTGAGTCCGTCGCCCCTTCGCCATGGCGGAGGAGATGTTTGCATTCTTATTTTTTCGATGACAACCGCTTTTACCTCCACAAAAGCCCCGTCGCCAAATAACGCAAACCCGATCGCCCACCCTCGTGCAGAACCAAGAAGCATCATTCATCCTGGGCGAATAATGCAAACGTTTTCACATGAGAGGAAGTTTAAATTGACTTTTCAGGCTTGTCAATTTTTTTCGACCATTTTTGGTCGAATTGAACTCCACCCTAGCTCGGAGTCGGGGAGGACATCAGCGATAGCCCCTCACCGTTCGGCCAGGCCCCTCACTCGAAAGGCGAAGAAGCCAACGACAGGCGAGGGAATCGCAGTTTGTTGCAGGGGCCTATAAGAGAGCCCGTTCTGTCCGGGCTCCGACTCAGCCCTTGAGTCCAATGATCAATCCCTACCTCAATAAAACATTCCCTTGCAATGCGATAGGTTCTTACCGATATTTTCATGATCCCAAAGTAATCCGGGAAAGGGGAGTACTGCATGCGTATTGGGAATATTTCCGGTAAATTGTACCTTGCACTGGCCACCGTTATAACGGGTTTCCTGCTTTACAGCCTGTATCTATACGGTACCTTGAATTTATTGAAAGTCAACGGGCCAATCTACAAACAAATAGTAACCGGAAAGGATCTAATAGCGGATATCCTGCCTCCCCCTGATTATATTATCGAATCCTACCTGATGGCCTACGAATTGCGCGAAAACATGGGGCAGGATGCGCAGGTGGACCTGCTCTCGGATCGGCTCCTGAACAAACTAAAAACCGAATACGACACCAGGCATGTGTATTGGGTTGAGGACGGTATGTTTTTGCCGCAACTCGGCAGCATCAAGGACGTGATGCTCGAGGCCAGCCATGCGCCTGTCGTACGGTTCTACGATCTCATGGAAAAGGAGTACCTGCCGGCGATTCGGAGCAAAAACAAGGACAGTGCCGATTCGATCCTGAACAACAAGCTCAAACCCCTCTATGAAGAGCACCGGAAGCAGATCGACCTTGTTGTCGAGGCTTCCACTGAAAAGAATGCGGAAATGGAAAAATATGCGGTTGTGAAGGAACGTCGGAATTTCCTTGCATCGTTGCTGCTTTTCCTTGTCTGTGCGGGCGCAAGTATCGTATTGATGATGGCGTTGGCCCGGACCATTGTCCGTCCGATACGCCTGACCGTAGACATGCTCAGGGACATTTCCGAAGGCGAGGGAGACCTGACCAAAAGGCTTGAAATCAAGGGCAAGAACGAGATTGGCGAGATGGCGGCCTACTTCAACCAGACCCTGGAAAAGGTGAAACACTTGGTTATGGCCATACGGTTTCAATCTGAGACGCTTTCGGATATCGGAAAGGATCTGTCTGCAAACATGAATGAGACCGCGGCCTCGGTCCACCAAATCAGCTCGAATATCCAAAGCATCAAGAGCCAGACCATGAACCAGTCGGCAAGCGTCACCGAGACCAATTCGACGATGAGCCAGATCACGCAGAATATAGAGCGGCTCAACACCCACATCGATCAGCAAGCCACCAGTGTCACCCAATCATCGTCTGCCATCGAGGAAATGATGGCCAATATCGCTGCGATCACCCAGAATCTTGCCAAGAATACCACCAACGCCAAGGAATTGACCGAAGCGTCCGAACAGGGGCGGTCCGATATGGGCGCGGTAACCGAAAAGCTCCGCGAGGTGGCGAGGGATTCGGAGGGCCTGATAGAAATCAGCGGCGTCATCGGTGATATCGCCAGCCAGACCAATCTCCTTTCAATGAACGCCGCCATAGAAGCCGCCCATGCGGGCGATTCGGGAAGGGGCTTCGCCGTTGTCGCCGATGAGATACGCAAGCTCGCCGAGTCGTCGGCAGCCCAATCAAAGACGATCGCGACGGTACTGAATAGAATCAAGAGTTCGGTGGATACCATCTCCTCCGCCGCCGATGCCGTCCTGGGTCAGTTCGAGGATATCGACGGCAAACTGAAGACCCTTTCCGAACGTCAGACCCAGATACGCAACGCCATGGACGAGCAAAGCGCCGGCAGCAAGGAAATCCTGCAGGCGATTAGCCAGCTCAACGAAATCACCACCCAAGTAAAAACGGGGTCCGATGAAATGCTCTCGGGAAGCAGGGAAGTCATACGCGAAAGCAAAAACCTGGAAATCATCAGCTCCGAAGTGAACAGCAGCATGAACGAGATGTCATCGGGGGTCCAGCACATCACCACAGCCATCAACAAGGTGAACGATATGAGCAAGCAGAACAAGGACAGCATCGAGGCTCTGATGGCAGAGGTAGGCCGCTTCAAGGTCGGCTGAGGACAGCTGGATGGAACTCCAGCACCCACGCATGTCAGCTACGCGGGAAGTTTACCGGACAGCCCCAATTATACACCCGCCAGGTCATAGCGCACTTCGGTGGCGGGCCTGCCGAAAATGGCTGATTCCTTCTGTTCGGTCAGCCGGAATCCGTGCCGTGTGTAGAGCGAGGCGGCTGCCACCAGCTCCCGCTCAGTCCACAGGAAAGCCGATGAGTAGCCCAGCTCGCGCAGGGCCGTCATGAAACGATCCATCAGAAGCTTGCCCAAACCGAGTCCACGGTATTCCGGTCGGATCAGGAAAAACCTGAGCTGGGCGGTATTCTCCTCGCGGTGCATCAGGAAAAGCGAGCCCACCAACTTCCCGTTGTGTTCGCACAACCAGATTCGGTCCAGTTCCGGGTCGAAGCGCTGGTAAAATTCGTGCACAGTCTTGGCAACATAGGACTCGAAACAGGTCTGGTACCCGTATTCTTTTGCGTAAAGCAAGCCATGCAAATGGATGACCATTCCCAGGTCACCTGGCTTGAACACGTCGCGGATGGAGATGTCCCCGATAGAGACGCCCTTCTTTTCAATACCCATAATACCCCATGATACATGGAATCCGATTCGATTTAAAGTATGCGGCAGGCGCTTGCCTGCTAGCGGAACCTGGTGGGTTCCATCTACCTCACATTTTGTGAAAACGATTTTCTTGACAAGTCCCAAATACTGTGTCTATAATTCAAAATATGGACTCAATTGATCCAAGGAGGATTCTGAACATGAAGAAAATCTTTTCCCTGATTGTAGTAGCGTCATTGCTGGTTTCCACGGGTGTCTTTGCTGCTGGCCAGAAAGATGCCAAGAAAAGTGGTGAAATCGTTATCGGCATGACCGTTCCCGGGCTTCAATTCCCCTTCTTCGTCATCATGAAAAGCGAAGCCGAGGCGGCAGCCGCCAAGCTGGGTGTAAAGCTTGTTTTCCACGATTCGGAAAACCAGTCCTCCATCCAGATGACGGGTGTGGAAAATTTCATCGCCCAGAAGGTTGATGGCATCCTGATCTCCCCCATGACCACCGACTCCCTCATTCCCGCCATCGAAGCCGCTGCCAAGGCGGGAATCCCCGTCGCGACGGTTGACCGCAAGGCCAATACCGATATCGTGCTGGTACATATCGGTGCCGACAACGTGGAAGGCGGCCGGGCTGCCGCGCGGTACATCATCGAGAAACTTGGAAACAAGGGCACGGTCATCGAGCTTGAAGGCACCCCCGGATCTTCCGCCGCCGTGGACCGCAAGGCCGGTTTCGACGAAGTCATGAACGCATCGGGCGTCAAGATTATCGTCAGCCAGACCGCGGAATTCTCCAGGTCCAAAGCCCAGAGCGTCATGGAAAACCTGATGCAGGCGTATCCCAAGTTTGACGCGGTCTTCGGAGCCAACGACGAGATGATCATCGGTGCCATCGAAGCCATGTCCGGCGCCGGAATCGATCCCAAGAGCGTAGTGACCATTGGTTTCGACGCTACCCCCGACGCCTTCGCCTACATGAAAGAAGGCAAACTGGGCGCCACCATCGACCAATTCCCCGGTCAGCAAGCCCAAGCGGCCCTCCAGGCCCTGGTCGACAAGATCAAGGACAAGAAGGAACCGGCCAAGAAAGTTGATTTCATCAATCCCAAACCGGTGACGGAGTAAGAGTCCCCGTACTTTGCACTAAATGGAGGATAGCGTGCCAAGCGCAGCTATCCTTTCTTGTAGCGCCTCGAATGGCTCGCCCGAGCCTTTCGGGGCGCTTTCTTGATACGGTATAGCGGGGAACCAACATGACGACAGTGCTTAGCATGAGCTCCATCAGCAAATCGTTCCCGGGCGTCAAGGCCCTCCAAAGTGTCGACTTCGACCTGCGCAAGGGAGAGGTCCACGCGCTAGTGGGTGAGAACGGTGCCGGAAAATCGACACTGATGAAAATCCTGGCAGGCATCTACACCGCGGACGAAGGCGAGATACGCCTGAAAGACAAGATAATAGTGCCAACCGGCGCGAAGTCGATGCTAGACGCGGGGGTAAGCGTCATTTATCAGGAATTGAACCTGGTTCCCCAGCTTTCGATCTCGGAGAACATTTTCCTTGGTCGCGAACCCATGAAAAAGAACGGCCTGATCGATTGGAGTACCCTGCATCGGGACGTCGCGGAGTTGCTCAAACCCTTCCGTGTACAGATGGATCCCCGTGCGAAAGTCTACACCATCGGCCCTGCCTACCAGCAACTGGTGGAAATAGCGAAGGCCCTCTCCCTCAGGTCGGACATACTCGTGATGGACGAGCCAACGGCTCCACTGACGGGAAACGAGGTGGAACAGCTTTTCGTCCTGATCAACGACCTCAAGGCCAAGGGCGTCTCCATCATCTACATTTCCCATAGGCTGGAAGAAATCCAGCGCATCGCCGACCGGGTTACCGTCCTGCGTGACGGCCAGCACATCATCACCGCAGATCTCGCGGAACTCCCCATCAATGAGATAGTCAAGCAAATGGTGGGGCGCCAGCTCGAGGAGCACTACCCAAAGCACATTTCAAACATTGGGGAAGAGGCTTTCCGGGTCGAGGGACTCACGAAAAAAGGCGTCTGCAGCGATGTTTCCTTCAGCGTCCGCAAGGGAGAGATCCTCGGCTTCGCAGGACTCGTAGGCGCCGGGCGGACCGAGATCATGCAATTGCTGTACGGCTATAAAAAACGGGATTCTGGGCGCATCTTCGTGAATGGAAAGGAAACTTCCATCAGGAACACCAGGGACGCCGTGAATCGGGGCATAGGACTTATCCCGGAAGAACGCAAGAAACAGGGGCTCGTGCTCGGCCTTACGGTGCTGGACAACTCCGCCCTCACCATACTTGACCTGCACTCGGTCATGGGTTTCATAAAAAGCAAGGATATCCTGGGACTGGTGAGCAGGATGTCGGAGCACATCGGCGTCAAGACACCTTCCCTGAAGCAGACGGTACGAAATCTTTCGGGAGGCAACCAGCAGAAGGTGGTGCTCTCCAAATGGTTCGTGCGGGATTGCGCGATTTATATTTTCGATGAGCCGACCCGCGGCATTGATGTAGGCGCGAAAGTGGAGATCTACAAACTCATGCAAGCCCTGGCCGACAACGGCGCCGCGGTTATCATGATCTCGTCGGACCTGCCGGAAATAATGAACCTGAGCGACCGGATACTCGCTATCTACGACGGCCGGATAGTGAAGGAATTTATCGGAGGAAAGACAACTGACGAGGAAGTCATGTCCTACGCACTCGGATTACACGAAAAACCCTCGACCAGCGCTATCAGGGAAGGAGCCAAGGTATGAAAATCGACGTCAAGCATCTGCTCAAGCACTACAGCATCATCTTCGCCTTCGTGATCATCTGCATCGCGCTGTCCTTCCTGTCTCCTGCCTTCCTGCGGGTAACCAACGTACTAAACGTGATTCGCCAAACCTCCATCTACGGCATCATGGCGGTGGGCATCACCTTCGTCATACTCACCGGCGGAATCGATCTCTCGGTGGGATCCATGCTCGCCCTGTCCGGCATCGTACTGGCAGGGTCGATCAAAGCGGGAATGCCCCTATTTCCCGTCATCCTGCTTACCCTGGCGGTGGGAACCGCGGCGGGCCTGGTAAACGGATTGGTGATAACCCTGGGCAAGATTACACCCTTCGTCGCCACCCTGGGCATGATGAGCATCGCCAGGGGTCTGACCCTGATCTACAGCAAGGGGTACCCCATCTCCGGCTTTTCCCCCGATTTCCGCTTCATTGGTGGCGGAAGCATCCTTGGCTTGCCCTTCCCCATTATCCTGTTCCTGATAACCATCCTTATTGCCTGGCTGGTTTTGAACCACACCAAGTTCGGGCGCTACACCTACGCGATTGGCGGCAACGAGGAGACGGTCAAACTTTCCGGCATAAACGTAAACTTCTATAAGACCCTGGTGTACATGACCAGCGGCCTGACCGCGGGCCTGAGTGCCCTCATCCTTACCGCGCGGCTCAATTCGGCGGAACCCATAGCGGGCACCGGCTACGAACTGGACGTCATAGCGGCGGTCGTCATCGGCGGCACCAGCCTAAACGGTGGACGCGGCACCGTGTGGGGCACCCTGATCGGCGCACTGCTTATAGGCGTCATCAACAACGGCATGAACCTGCTGGGCATCTCCCCCTACTTCCAGCTCATAGTCCGGGGACTCATAATCATCTTCGCGGTGCTGCTGGACAGGCTCCGGGACGAGCAGGGCTAAAACCCGGGTTTCTCACACCTTGTCGCACATGAATGTGAAAACATTTAAAAGAAAACGAGATGCGACAAGGCCCGCGCTATCGCCCGATATCTGCGTCGCTCCTCGTCTCGGTGCTCACATACAGTAGTATGCTGCGCGTCTCGACTTCGATCGCTCCTTGATCTCAGGACGATCCCGCTGTGAGAAACCCGGGTTAACAGCCGGTGCAAGTACACTTAAAAAGAACTATCGAGTAGGAGGGGGCCTTGCGGCCCCCGTCCTCTCACACCACCGTACGTACGGTTCCGTATACGGCGGTTCATGAAATGCTCTGGAACCCAAGCATTCTGGTGTACAGGGAGAGAAGC
>Ga0172379_10002031_pt1 | contig 37506 bp, 57 predicted proteins | sample GrowelOW334metaG_FD_119756 | JGI IMG/M metagenome (GOLD analysis project Ga0172379, IMG submission 119756) | Groundwater microbial communities from an aquifer near a municipal landfill in Southern Ontario, Canada - Groundwater well OW334 metaG | ecosystem: Environmental > Aquatic > Deep... | reverse complement strand
TCCTGGTGAGGTTCACGGTGTAGAATCTAATTGAACCGCACGCGTCACCCGTTGTAGTGTCTCCCCGCCAATTCCTTTAAGTTTCGGCCTTGCGACTATACTTCCCAGGTAGCACACTCTTCGGCTTCCCTGCAGCACCAATACCTCTCGAAGAGATACTGATGTTTAGTGTGCAGTGTTTACTGCTAGGACTACACGGGTATCTAATCCGTTTTGCGCCCCTAGCCTTCATCCCTTACTGTCAGAACTGTTCTCGTAAGATGCCTTCGCTATTGTTAGTCCGTCCAAGATTAACATATTTTACTATTACTTTGAACGTACTTCTTACGTCTCCCAGTCTCTAGCTTTACAGTACCCCTTGCACGCTCTACATTTGAGATGCAAAATTTCACAAGGGACTTATAAAGCAAGCTACGGATGTTTTAGACCCAATAAAAATGGCTGCGACTTGGACCGCGGGTATTACCGCGGCGGCTGGCACCCGTCTTACCCAGTCCTTATTCCTACACCTTTTTACAGTGCAGAAAAGCTTTTCGATTGAAAAGCACTCTGGTTCAAACTGTCACACTTGCGTGTATTGCAGATGATTCTTAACTGCTGCACCCCGTAGGGCTGGGAATAGTGTCTCAGATTCCCTCTCAGGGCCTCTCCGCTAAGAGCCCTTACGGATCATCGGCTTGGTGGGCATTTACCCCGCCAACAACCTAATCCGCCGCAGCCTCATCCTTAAGCTCGAATTTTAGAGATAAGTCATTCCAGGGCATATCTCCTATCAAGTATTAATCTCAGTTTCCCGAGGGTATCCTTGACTTAAGGTTAGATTAGCTACGTGTTACTGAGCAGTTCGCCTTTAACTTCCGAAGAAACTAAAAGACTTGCATGTCTAAGTACAAACCAGAGAGCCGCAGCCGCCAGCAGGATCAACTGGATTTAAAAACAATTTCATATTCTCGTCGGTTTTTTATTAATTAATAACGAAAATCAATTGCGCAGTTTGTCATTTGTAAGAAAAACAAACCACTTCACACAAACTCCTTCTATTGGCTGAAAACTCCAACTGTAACATTCTCATAATTTTTCTAAATATAAAATATTGTGAAGAAAAATGATGAGTTAACTAAGTCAATTCTACATACATCATACCTTAAATTCTGAATATGTGAATTTTCTTAAGGCACTCATCTTAATTAATCAATATCACAAAAATACTTCGTTTATAAATGTTTCGTTGATTTTTTCGTTGAGAAAATTAATTTTTTATGAGGGAAAAATGAATTTAAAATTTTATCGACGAAAAAATAATTAATTTAATTTTTAGAATTATTTTTCTATTCTTTTAATGGGTGTTCCTTCCACAAAAGTAAAGTTAGTTGCTTCAAATGTTCTTGCATTAACTAAACCATCAAGATTTGCTTCTTTAAGTTCATTTTCAAGACCAAATAAAATTCTTGTAATATTATATCCGTTAGTTCTAAAATAATGGCTTACAATTTTGTATTGTGAATTTTTATCTAGGGAATTTAGTTCTTCTAATGATCCATTATAAATAATTTGTTCCATTTTATTTAATTTTTTTTATTTCAAATTTATCTATTAATGATTTTGGAAGTTTTTGATTACATTTTTCAACTGAATCATTCACTTCTTTTTTAACCTCTTCTAAACTCCTTTTATCATTATTAAATATTTCCAAATTCTTTTCTTTTTTAACTTTATAACTAAAAATTGCAGAACGATATCTAATAATTGCTTCAACGGCTTCTATTTGTGCTTGTTCAACTTCTTCAGGTGTATAAGATTCTTTATTTTCCATAACTTTGTTCTCATTTTAATATTTATAAATCTTTTGTTCACGTTACTTTTTTAAAATTACAACAAAACGAAAGATTTAAATATATTGAATAAAATAAAAAACTATGGAAACTGAATTTAACAAATTAGAAATAAAGCTAAAGGATGGAGAAAAATTAGAATTAGAAATCAAAGGAGTTACAATAGCTCCTACATATCCCCCCTTAAAAAATGAGGAAGATATAACAAAATATTTAGCAGGAACAGAAGAGCTTAAACTAGTGTGCGAAAAAAACTCACAAGGAAAAATTTATTTTATTCCGAGAGATTCTATTTCTTATATCTCTTTGACTTGTAAAGAATAATTCTAGAATCCTCAGAGACTACACGTTAAAAATAATTTTATTTTTAAGTAAAATTTTTCATCCGCAAAACTTTTAAAATACAAATTATTTTATCTTCATTATGGCAGATGCAACATATATTCAAAAGAGAATGCAAGAACTTCAACAGAATAAAAGTTTTGCTTCTGCATTAGGGAAAATTTTATCTGGACGTGATGGTTATGTTCCTGTTATCGAGGAAAAAGAAATTGTTCTGCAATGCAAACAATGTCAAATGATTTTGGAAAAAGAATGGTATTTTTGTCCAATGTGTGGATTAAAAATTGAAAAAGAAAATCCACAAGAAGAAAAAACAGAAAATTAATTATTCTTTCATCTTATCTATTCGTGATTCTAAATTAAAAGGTTTAAATTCACTACGACCTTCAGTCATATTATTTAATGCTTCAACATATTCTCTGTTTGTAATTTCTTTTGAAGTAGGAATTGCTTTTATCTTATCTGTTGAACTTTTAGAAACACAAATTGTTTTATCTTCTTGAACTTGAATGTATAAATGTTCTTGTTCACCTTTTAAATTAAGAATTATATCATAATATCTTATTTTTTTTTCCATAGTTTTTTATTAATATCAATGTTTATAAAAATAATTGTTCTAAAATATATATGATAAAAGAGAGTAGGTTTGTTGTTCACGAGCATCATGCAAGTCATTTGCATTGGGATTTGCGTTTGGAAATCAACGGAGTTTTAAAATCATGGGCAATTCCAAAAGAACTTCCAAAAGAATCTGGAATTAAAAGATTAGCAATTCAAGTTGAAGATCACAAACTTTCTTATATTAATTTTGAAGGAGAAATTCCAGAAGGACATTACGGCGCTGGTTTAGTAAAAATTTGGGATAAAGGAACTTTTAAATTAATTGAAAAAACTCCAAAAAAAATTGAAATTGAATTCAAAGGAAAAAAACTTTTAGGAAAGCATGTTTTAATAAAAACAGATTATGGAATAAATCCTGAAAAAAATTGGCTTTTTTTTAAACTAGATTAAAAAAATTTAAAGCAAACTCAAAACAGACTTCGTCATGTTTTTCGCTTAAAAAATATTATTAAAAGGCAATCAATTTTCAGTTAATATATTTATTTCATTAACAATAATTTAAGCGGAGAAATTTGCGAGAAGCAATTTCGAAGCGATTAGAATTTTTTAATTTTTGATTTATTTTTTATACTTTTCCATGTGATTTCTATATTCATCACCTGCTTTTATAATTGAGCCATCAGAAAGTATCCAAACCAATCCTGGCTGAAGTGATTTTCCTTTTTCTTCAGATTGATATATTTGTATTTGATAAAGTGAATCTGGAATTCCGTATGAAGGGTCTGTTGGATCTACTTTTCTAATTTCAATAGAAACATTTTTTAATTGAGGAGATTCTATCTCAATCATCCCCTCATTAAAAAGTTTTACTTCTAAAGTTCTGTCTTTTGTTTTGATAACTTTAACCATAATTTTTTTATATTTGACTTATTTTTTTAAAGTAGCATTTATTTCTAAAGTAAGTTTTGCTATTAAGTTTCTGTTTTTATTACATGGTTCTTTAGAATTGGTAATCATTCTTGAATTAAAAGTTTCATACATTTCTTTTACAGCAACAGAAACATCAGAAGAGGTATCCCAACCTAAAGCTTTAATTGAAATTTTTTCTTTTTTCTCACCAATTCCATGGTACACTTTTGTTTTTCCTTTACTGTACTCAAAAGTAAATTCCATAATTTATTCATAGACAAACCCATTATAAATATTATTGTCCTAGAATAGATAGTTTGAACTAATATTTTTAAATTAGATTAATTAAGGGACATCTTTATATTGTTCATCATAAATATATCCTGTTGTGGCATTTCCCCAATATCCTCTTCCACTTCTTTCTTCCAATTCTTTTATTGTTTTGTAATTTTTAACTGTGGGAATGTCATCATCCATAAGATCTTTAAGCTGTTGATTTGAGTTTTTTATCAGTTTTTTGTCAATACTCTTTTTCATATTTGTTTAATATTTAGAAGCTTTATAAAAATAATTGTTCTAAAATATAATTGTTTTAAAATATAATTAAATATTTAAACAAGTTATATCTAAATTTATTATGTCTTTAACTTCAAGATTAAAAAATTTCTGTAAAAAGATAAATGAAATGATTATGTATACTGGTGGACAAGGTCCTCATTATAGCAATGAATTTTATAATCTATTCTCAGAAAAACCTTATTTGTTAGACAAAGTAGTAGAATCTAATGTTGAATCTAGACATTCTAAAGAATACATAAGTTCAGTAACCCATGAGGGAAAAGATTATACTACACAAATGATAGACTTATATGCAGGAATAATTCAGAATATAAATCTTTAAAAATAATCTATTTGTCATTTAATTATGGGAGAAGAATTAAAACTAGATTATAATCTAAAAAGAAAATATTTTATTCCTTTTGTTGGTTTACATAAATATCTTAAAGAAAATCCTAGTCCTACATTAAAATTATTTGATGGTTTTAATTGGAAAGATGAATTAAAAGATATGAGAAATAAGGTTGTTTTAGGTTTTTATAATTTAGAATTATTTGCATTTACTGGAACAGGAATAATTTTGGGTATTAATGAATTAACTCATGGAAATTTAGAAAATTTAATTAAATAAAAATAAAAAATGGAAAAAAATTATAAATTTCATGGGATATATCTTGTTCCAATTTTTAATATAACTCCTTCTGTAATTAATCTTCCATTTAAAGAAGATCCAAATTATTCTGAATCAAAAAATAAATTTTTTAGTGTAGCAATTCCATTATATAATACAATTACAGGATGTGCAGGAGCATTTTTATTTGCAAAAGGAATAATTGAGTCACAAGAAATTGCTGGAAAAGTTTTAGAGATTCTAGTTAAATAAATTCAGTTAAATCTTTAAGATTTTCCAAACTAATTATTTGAGATAAATATTCATTAAGGTTTTTTGTGCATCTTCGATATTCTTCTTCTCTTCCTAACAAAATTATTCCATCTCCACAAGTTATACTCTGATTTTTTCTCCAAATTCCATTATTTACAACCCACGGAGAAATATCTGGATTGCTTTCCCAATTTTCTTTAACTCCAGAATATCTAAAAAAATCCATAAGTTTTTCTTTTTTTGAATTACTCCAAAGTATTGATATAAAATAATCTCCTTTTTCAACTTCTTTTCGATTATTCGCAATACAATTCATCAAATAATGAAGAGAATCATTTTCAGTTGGATAATTTTCTTTTCCAGAACTATGAAGATAAACTTTTCCTTTCAATTCTGGATAAACTTTTGCATTTATAAATCCCATTTTATTTATTTCTTAAAATTTTTTCAATTCTATTTAAAGAAGAAATAGCTATTTCCACGCTATTATCTAAATGTTTTTTAATTTTTTCTAATTTTGCATCATCTTTAGAACATTCATTATATCTTTTTAGCATTGCAAAATAATTTTTTATTGGACTTAATGCATTGTTTATTCCTTCTTTGTCTGTTTCAGAAATTGTTTTTTGATATTCTTTTTGTTCTTCAATTTTATATTTTTCAAGTAACCTTTCTGAATAAGTTTTTGGATTTAATTCTTTAAATGCTTCTAATATTTCATTAGAATATGTATATACTCTTCCATCGTCCCATATTATCAGGTGGTTATTTAAAGAATAAGCTATGAAATATTCTTTATTATAAATTGCACTTAAATTCGGAAACTTTTTATGTAAACCTAAAAAATCTTCTTCACTCATTTCAAAACTTTTGAGTTCTGTTTTATTTGTCATGTTTTTTCAATTGTATTATTCCTTTTTAAATATTATTATAGTCAGAAATATTTAATCACTGCCTTCAATCCACCAATCTAATTCTGGAATATTTGCTTTGATTCCTTTTGCTTTACAATAGCCTCTTGCTAAAAGATAAAAAATTATTCCCAAGCTTTTTCCGCTTTTGTTGTTTCCAATTATAATTTGACTTGCACCTTTTGAAAAATTATTTGTTCCGCATATCATTAAAACTTTTTTCTTGACGTCCAAAGTATCTTTTAATGCATTTTTATCAAGCCACGAATCTGTTACAATTGTTAATTCATTTTCAAAAAAATCTTCTAATCTAATATTTGTTAAAATTCCAGCAGGATATTTTTTTGTGAAAACTCTTATTCCAGTCAATTCACTGAATTTTTTTGCAGCTTTCCATCCAGCTTCTCTTTTACAAACTAAAACTGTTTCTTCTGGATTAAACTTTGAAAGAAATTCAATTGCTTCTTTTATTTTTTCATCAATTAAATCAGTATTGAAAATTGCCAATCCATCAGCTCTTCTTCTATAAACAAATGGTTTCATATCAGGTGTAACAACTTTTGTTCCAAGATAAATTCCTGTTTTGACATAATCTTCTAAAGGCACGAGCATATCTTTTTTCTTAGAAGCTTTTATTTCTTCTTTTAAAGATTCAGTGCTTGCAACATCAATTTTTTCTTTAAGCTTTTTTGCTTTTTCTAATAATTCTTTTTTCTTTTTTTCAAAGTTTTCTGTTTCCAAAGATTCTTCCTCTGCAACTCTCATTAAAGCCTTGCCTTTAATTTCTTCTTCAGGTGTTGTTTTTATTTTTTGTTTTTTGCTTGAATCTTTATCTTGAACTTCTGTTTTTTTTACTACCATGATGAATTAGAGAAAAATTAGTTTAAAAAGGTTTTCAATTGAATTTAAGGAGTTAATTAGTGATTTTAAATTATAAAATGTCCTTTTAATTCATTGTTCCAGTTTTCTATTTCTTCTTGTGTTAAATATCTATCATAAGGTGATTTACATCTTTCACAAATTCCAGATATTATTTTACCATCATTAAACCATTCATTTTTTATATTATATGCATGTCCTTTTTCTTCACAAATTAAATTAAATATTTTCTGTTTCGTAGAATTTATTTCATATTTTAATTCTCTAATTAAATAATCTTTTTCATCTTTGTAAGCAGAAATATTTTCTTTTTTAACATTTTCTGAAGAATTCCATTCTTCATATTCTTTTTTTTGCTTTTCATTTAGAAATATTTCTTTAGAATTATTTGTTTTTTTTAATTCTACTCTTAAATGATTTATTTCTCTTTTTAATCTTGTTTCTAATTTGTTCATAAAAAATTAAATAAAACTCTATTTATAAAAATTTATATTCAAAAAATCAAATTAATGTTTATTTAAGCCATATGGGCTTTTATCAAAATGATAAGGAATCCCACACCTTTCACAAGTAAAATATTCTGTTGTTCTTCCAACACTATTATGAGCAGTTATTTCTTTTTTTGGGATATGTCCTTTTTTATCACATATTGATTTATTATTTAAATAGGATTTCATTCTTTCTCCGAAACTTTTTTCAGATATTTTTATTTCAAGTTTTACCATATCCTAATAATTAACCCATTATTTTTAAAGATTTATATGTTGAAGTTAAACTTTAAATTCTTTTTTTAAATTTTCAGAAGTATTTTTTATTTTTTTATCATAATTTAATATAATTGCAATCATTAACCAAAGAAGAATTAAAAGAAATATAAATAAGGGGTTTTCAATTTTTTGTTTAGCAAAACTAGATATTAAATATAAAATTTCTGCAACAATGAATCCATAAGGAATCATTATAATTGGAACAAAAATTATTTTCCATAATTTTTTTCTCTCAATTCCTTGATTGAAAAAATAAAAAGCAAGAATGTTTGGATGAATCATAGATAAAAATAATGCCTTGCCAACTTTCTTGGGATATTTATTTCCTTTGTATTTATGCGAAGAAATAAGTCTGCCTAAAAAATAATTTATAAAAGAGGTTATTGTTAAGGCTGTTGCAACATAAATGCTTATTAAAAGTAAAGAAATAAAACTTCCATTAGAAAGAAAAACAGCCAATGCAATAATAAAAGAGCCAGGAAAATATAATCCCAAATAAACAATACCTTCTAAAAAAGAAGAAAGAAATAAACCAAAAAGTCCATATTTATCATAAAGATTTTCTAAAAATTTGACGATTATTGTTGGAGATGGAATTAAATCAATGTTCCATAGTAAAAGAATGATTGAATAAAATACTAATGCTGTTACAGGAAGAACAGGTAATCTTTTGAGAATTTCTTTTATTTTCATTTCAAACTTTTTTCAATTTCAATTAATCTTTTTATTTTGACTTCTCTTTCTTTTCCTGTAATTCCGCATTTTAAAAAATCTGCTTCAAACCCAAAAGCCAAATCTGAAAGAATTTTTTCTTCTGTTTCTCCGCTTCTATGTGAAAAAATAATTTTAATGTTATTTTTCTTTGCAATTTCGCATATTTCCTTGACTTCAAAAAGCGAGCCATTTTGGTTTGGTTTTACAATTAATGCATTTATGCTTTTTTCATCAATTGCTTTTTTCAATCTTTTAAGATTTGTTACTGTTAAATCATCTCCGGCAATTAAAGTCTTTGGAAACTTTTGTAAAAGCTTTGAAAAACTTTCAAAATCTTCTTCATTAAATGGATCTTCTACATAAAAAATGTTAAAATTTTTTATTAAATTTGATAAATAACCCATTTGCTCTTCTGAAGTTCTATCTAATTTTGGATTTTCATATCGATATTTTTTTCTTTTACAAAAGCTTGAAGAAGCAACATCTAAACCCAAAGAAATATTTAATTTTACTAAAATTTCTAAAACTCTTTTGTCATCTAACGAAGTATTCCATGCATCTTCATCATTTTTTCTGGATTTGAAATTTGAATCTAATTTTTTCAAGAAGATTTCTGAATCTTCTTTTCCAGATTTCAATTTTTTGAAATTTTCAATTGCAGAATTTTCATTTGGAATTAATAAAAATTCTTGGAAATCTGGTTTTTTATCTAAACTAGATTTTTCATTACTATGCATTCCACCACCTATACAATTTCCAAGAAATCTGGGTATTTTTTTTGCGTTTTCATTAATTATTTGCCAGATTTCTTTTTTTTGTTCTTTTGCAATTGCTTTTAATGAAGCAGACTCCAAAGCAAAAAGAGTGTTTGCTCCAATTTCATTTTTTATAATATCTTCAATCCTTCGCAAATCATCAAATTTGTCAAGATGTTCTTTTGAAAAATAATCTTTAAATTTTTTCAAAGTTTCAATGTCTTTTTCAAGAGATTTTTTATATGGTTTTGCTTCGTGCTTTCCCTTGGATTTTCCGTTTGGCGCGGAACTTGAAAAATCACCAACGTTTGTTTTAATTTTAACAAGAATTGTTTTGTCTTTTCGTGAATCCAAAATAGATTTGGCACTCACTTCTTTTATTATCATGAAATAAAAAGAAATCCTAAATTTATAAGTTTTTGTTTAAGGTATTTTGTTACTTCTTTGAAAGTAAATTAAAATTAGAGCTTCATCCTGAAAAATCAAAAATAATTAATTTATCTCAAGATTGGAGGTTTAAAATAAATAAAAACAAAATGGGCAAATACATTTAATTTAAAAAAAGTTTTATTCTTCCCCACCACTAGAATCATCTTCGGCAAAATCTTCTTTTTCTTCTTCAGGTTCTGCTAATTCCATGATTTCGCCTTCTTCGATTATTTCTTTTTCTTCTTCAGATTCAGTTTCTTCTTTCTTTTCTTCAGTAATTATTACAGGTTTAGGTCTCTTTAGTTGTTCTTCTTTTTTCTGTGGAAATGGTTTTTTAATTGAAATTGGTAAAACATCAGAACTTAATTCAATTTCTGCAATTTTCAACGCATCAAATTTTATTTTTTCCAAATCTTCATTGCTGATTTTAATTAATAAAGGAGCATTCATTGCAATTTGTAAAGCCCTTGCCCCAAGAATTCTTGCTTTTTCGTATTTTGTAAATTTTTCTGCTTGCATTTTAATCTAAATATTTGTTTATACTTTTTAAAACCTTTTCATGAACTTTTTCAGCCATGTCAATTATTTTTTTAGTTTCATCAATTGTTAGAATTTGTGATTCTCCTTTTTGCATTGATGAAATTGAATTATCCATCATTCCAATAGTTACTCTTGTTTCACTAATGTCTTCTTCTTCTCTTGTTGGATCTGTAAGCAAAGAATTTCCAATTTTATGAATTGTTATTGAGATTGGTGTGCTTTTACTTAAAGGTAATTTTGTTTTTGAAGGTTCATCATAATTAATTTTACCTTCTTTTTCATCATATTTTGGAAGTACCGCATTTCTTAATGCAACAACAGCTCCGATTCCAGCAGCATCTAGTAAATTTCCGTCGTCATTTAAAGAATATATGTCTACAAAAACAGTCCAAACCTTCTTACCTTTTTCAATGCATAATTTTTTTAAATCAATAAATTTACTTTCTCTTAAAATTCTGTCAATAACTCTTCCTAATTCTATTGCTGGAAATTTTGGAGGTCCGTTTTCAAATCTCTCAGAACTTAAAGGCAATAATTCTGCAGTTGTCATTAAAACACCTTCATCCAAAGAATCAGGATATGGTTCTGAAACTCCCATTTTGATTCCAACTAAAACTTCAGTGTTTCCCATTTTTACTTTAACAGAACCTTCTGCTTTTTTTGAAACATTTTTTTCAATAATTATTTCTCTAAACTCTTCTGGTTTTCTCTCGTCAAATCTTTTTCCATTTTTTAAGTATTCATTTATTCTTTCTCTATTTGTTGATGGTGTTGTGCTTCCGTTTGTCATTTTATTTAGTTACTCTTTTTAATTTAAATTTATTTTTGATTATATCTTTTTCAACTTCGTCAATTAGATTTTCTAATCCAATCATCTTAAGATTTACCAAATTCAAGGTATTTACACCTTGATTCACTAATACTGAAACATCTTTTATATCATAAACTTCTAATAAAGCATCGTTATAAAGATGATAATGTGCATGCCTATTCTTCCAGTAAGTATCATAAAATTCTTCATAAGTTTCTTCTAAATTTTTCTCTTTTGAACCTAAGATATATTCTCTATATGTCATTTTATCCTTTTTCCTCTATTGATTTTGTTAAAGCTTCTTTTTGAATTTCATAAATTTGATTACAAGCTTTTTTTGCCATGTCAATTGCTTCTTTTAATTGAGTTGGACTTATTTTTCCGTCTAATTGTAAATGTGTTATTTCTCCTTCTGGAGTCATTGAAACAGGAATGTCTGTAGGTCCTTCTCCTTCTTCAAAATCTTCTTCTTCTTTAGTTAAATCAACAACTAAATTTTTATCTAATTTTCCAACAGAAACACTAGTTATAAGATTTTTCATTGGAATTCCTGCATGAGCAAGAGCCATTGAAGCTGCATTTATTCCTGCGCATCTTGTTCCTGCGTCTGCTTGAGTTATTTGGATAAAAACATCTACAACCATATTTGGGAATTTGTCTAAAATTAAAACAGGTTCTAAAGCCCATTCAGTTATTTTACTAATTTCAGTGCTTCTTCTACTAGTTCCAGGTTTAATTCTATCATTAACTGAGAAACTTAACATATTGTAAGTGCATCTTAATTGAGCTTTTTTCGGATCTTGCTGATGTTGCGGATGCATTTTTCTTGGACCATAAACTGCAGCAATCGCGATTGTGTCTCCTGATTGATACATTGCACTTCCGTCGGCATTTGGGATAATTCCAACTTTTGCTTTTATTGGTCTTAATTCTTCAGGTTTTCTTCCGTCTGGTCTTTTGAATGTTTTTGTTGTCATTTTAATTTATTTCCTCCAATGAAAATCCTTTTGATTTTATACTTTTAACAACTTTTTTAATATTATCTTCTGTTCCAATTAAATGCAAATTATTAACGCCCTTTGTTCTAATTTGTTTTATGTCTGTTAAGTTTCCAAATAAAATTATTGCAGTATCTTTAAAATCATAGGTAGTAAAGCCATCTCCAATTTTTTTTATGTAATCCCTGTAATTTCCAAAAAATTCGCTATAACACTGCTTCAAATTCAAGTCTTCTTTTAAAAAGATATTATAATTTTTTGTTGTCATTTTATTTTTTCCTCTCGTTGAACCATTTAATTACTTCTTCAGTTAATCCAGAAATAAAAGATCTTTCTGATATGAACATTATTGCTTTTTTTGCTAAAAGTTCTTCTTCAACTTTGTCTCCTTTTATCCAGATTTTACCATTTTGTCCGACGCTGACATTTGCATTTGTCTCGTCTTTTATTAATTTAATCATGCTTCCTTCTTTTCCTATTACTCTTGGAACTTTATGTGAGTTAATATCAAAAATAATTCCTTCTTCTATTTTTCCAAGTCCTCTTCCTTTTATTGTAGCATCAATTCCTCTTTTGTTTGATGAAACAATTTTTATCATAACCATATCTCCAATGTCCATTACTTCGTCTATTTCATCTTTGTTAACAAATCTTGGTACTTCAGATAAACTCAAAAAAGCATTTTGAGAGGTTCCAATATCAATAACCCATCCATTGAATGTAACTAATTCTACTTTTCCTATAACTACATTTCCTCGTCGAGGTTCGTAAATTCCTGATAAAGGAATTATTCTTACAAGGTTGTTTGATTCTTCAATTAATCCATATCTCAAAGAATAAATTTTATTATTTCTTTTTTCAGTATTTTCTCCAGGTAAATATTCTTCGCCTTCGGCGATTATCTCTCCAGGTATTGCTGCTCTTCTTTTATTTTCTGTCATTTTAGTTTGTCTTATTTTTAGTTTATATGTCTTTCGTTTTTATTGTTTTATTTCCTCTGTTAAGGCACTTCCGTGTGTTATTGAGTTTAATTTATCATAAAAATCCAAAATCATGCCAGCAGGAATTTCAACAATAGTTTCTAAATCTCCGTTTTCAAGCCACTTTTCGCTTCCTTTATATTGGCTTACAATTCCATAAGCTTTTCCAGTTTGTATTGCAGGAATTCTAACTTTTATTTTCTTTGTTTCAATTTTTATTGGAATTAGTTTTGCAATGTGTTCTAAAATTTCTGAAATTTGATTTTCAATAGGAACATTTTTTATGTTAACATGTGCTTGTTCTAGTGCATCTCTTATTCTATTCGGAGAATGTGGATGTCCTGTCTTAGGGTCTATAGCATTTTTTGATAAAAAATCAACAACTTGTCTTATTCTTTTTTCTTTTTCCTCGTCTCTATGTTCTTGATTAACTAAAACGTCTCCGTGTTTTACAATCACTTTTGCAATTTCATCAGTATCAGTAGTGTTAAAAGCAATTTCTAAATCATCTTTTGATGAAGCAGTACCTTTTTTTACATCTGAAAATATTTTGTCTCCTTCAGCGTTGATAAAATTAATTTCACCTTTTCTGAATTTTAATGCGTTGTCCATGTCTACAAGAATTTCAAAATTAATTCCGTTTTTCTTTATTCTCGCAGTAGTGTTAGTCATTTTAAATTATTTCCTCTAATTGAAATCCTTTTGATTTAATTAATTTAATAGTTTTATCTATTTCTTTTTCATTCAATCCTATTGTTAAAACTTTTTTTGAATTTGTTCCCATTTTCATTAAAGTTACAGTGGTATTATTTATATTAAAAATACTATAGTTGTAAAATCCTTTATCAAATTCTCTTTTCTCTACAATATTTTCCCTGAATTCACTGCAAAATGTTCCATAGGCATAATTATTAAATTGATATTTTTTGATTGTCATTTTAATTTTTTAAGTATTGTATAATAATATCCTCCTCGAGTTTATTCATTTCTTCTAATCTTGTTCTTTCTTCTGCTTCTCTTGCTAATTCATAAATTCTTGTTCTTCTTTCAAAACTTTCATAATCAATTCCTAATTTTTTTAATTTGTCTCTTAATTCGTTCATTTTAATTCGTTAATTTTATTTCCTTCAAGTCTTTGCATTTTTTCATGTTCTTTTGAAAGATAAACAAGTTCAAACCTGTCTATATCAAATTTTTGTCCTTGAATTTCTTTAAAAATATCTAAAGCAATTTTCACGCCTTTTTTAATTGTTAAATCTTTTTTATATACTTCTTTTAATTTATCTCTTATTTTTTCGTCATTTTCTCCAATAGCATTTGCATAATATTCAAAATAATTTCCAGTTACATAACTTGTGTAAAGTTGGAATTTTTTGTTGTAAACTCCAGCAAGCATTAATGAAACACCAAAAGGTCTTGCACCACCATACTGGCTAAATTGTTGTTTTAAGTTTGAAATTTCTTTTATAACTGTTTCAATTTCAATAGGAGAATCATAAGTTACTCGATGTTGCTGTGCTAAAACTTGGGACCTGTCAATTAAAACTCTTGCATCTGAAACAATTCCTGCGATACTTACAATTATGTGTTCATCAATTTCATGAATTTTGTTCGCAGAACTTGGAACAATTAATTTGTCTTCATTTCTTTTATCAGAAAGTATAAAAACCCCATCAGAGCAAACCATTCCAATACTTGAACTTCCAAGTCTTACTGCTTTTTCAGCATACTCTACCTGTAATAAATGTCCTTCAGGAGTAAACATTGTAGCAGTTCTATCATACCCCATTTGTTGGTGTTGCATATCTATAGGCATTTCCATTTTATGTTTTTTGTGAGAATTTAATAATCTTAATTTCTTTTTCTTTTCTTCTCTATTTTTAGAAAAATTACTAGTTTTTAAACTTTTTGGAGTAAAATTTATTTTATAAACTTTACCTAAAAGGCTCATATCTTGGGTCAGTCTTTGGTTGAGCTATTGAGTGTTTATATAATTCAACCAATTTCAGAATCCATTTTCCAAATAAAAATTTATTATTTGTCAGAGGATCCTCTGTTAATTGATGGAATAATAATTCTCCTTCATGTATCTCATTTGAACTAAGAATTAATTTGACAGGCCATTGGTTATAAATTTTTATTTCTCCCATTGGAAGGTCATTTATAATGTTAACAAGTTCTTGATGATTTGCGATTTTAATTTTTGGTTCTTCTAATGTGTGAATAATGTTTATATTGTTTTTTGGAACATTTGAAAAAATATGGATTATTGAATCTCCAATGTTTTTTTTATCATTTAATCCAATTGAAACATGTCCTTTAGTAATTGCAATATGTCTCGCCATTTCATAAATTTCGCTTGGCTCAAACTTTGTATAATCTTTTATACAAATTTTTTTATCGAGTTTCATAAAAATTTTACAATAAATTTATTTTTAAATATATTTATATTTAAGTATACATGACCATCAAAACCTTTAAAAACCATAATACTTATAATACTAATATAATTACTATAAATTATAATGCTAACAGAAAAAGAGAGAGAAGTTTTGGAACTTAAAAACAAGAATATGACTCAATTAGAAATTGCTAAAAAATTAAAAATTACTCAACCTGCTGTTTCTAATTTTCTAAACAATGCCTTGAAAAAAATTTCAGAAGCAGAAGAAATTTTGAAAATAAAAAAGGAGTTAAATATAAAATGAAAAAAAATTTCTTCTTTTTTGTTTTATTAATTTCTTTGTTAATTCTTCCAAGTATTTCTGCAACTTCTGTTTTAGTTGATTTGAATACATCTAGAACTACTTATGGTCATGAATTGCTTTGGACAGCAAATGTTACAGGAACTTATGACGAACAGGCAATTGCAGTTTATGCAAACGATACTTTGTTTGTAAATTCACGACGAGATAATAAAACTTATGCAGTTAATGCAACAAATGGAAGTATTATATGGGAATTTGATGTTGGAAATTCTGGAGCAGGATTGACTGGTTTCGGAGGGCCTGTTTATTACAACGGAACTATTTATAATTCTTTTAATAATGTGTGGGCAATAAATTCTACAACAGGAATTCAAATTTGGAATTATACAAGTCCAACAGCAATGAAATTTTCTCAAGGTGTTGCATTAGATGAAAATTATTTAATTGCGATTTCATATGCTTCAAATACATTTGTTGTTTTAAATAGAACAACAGGAGCTTACATATGGAATGACACTATTGGAGTTGGAACAGCCGCAATTGCTGCAGAGCCTTTATTGTATGGAGAATATTTAATTATTGCAACATCAAATTCTGAAACAAATGAAGATTTAGCAGCATATAATATTACAACAGGAACTCAACTTTGGGCAAGAGATGAAGGAACTTTTTGGGATAGTTCTCCAATTTTATATAACAATCAAATTTTTATTGGTTCTTCTGCAGGAGGACCACTTTTATTATCAAGGTATCTTGAAAATGGTTCAGTTGTTTGGGATACTGCCTCTTTTAACACTATAAGTACTCCTTCAGTTCACGACGATGTTTTTTTCATTGGAAAAACAACTACAGTAACAACCACAGATTTAGTACATTCTTATTATTTGAATGGAACTGAAAAATGGATATTTTATGATTCTGGTGCCGACGGTACTGATGCAATTTATAATCAACCTGCAATTTCTAATGGAATGATTTTTTTTAATGTGATATGTGCTAGTTGCGACGCTGCTACAGGCGGAGATGGTTACATTTATGCTATAAACGAAACAAATGGAAATTTTATTTGGAAATATCATGTCAATGAAGATGTTTTTGGTTACACTTCTATTGCTCAAGGAAATATTTATGTTGTAACTGACGACGGAAATTTATATGCATTTGATTTTGGAACAGGTTCAGGAGATTATACTTTAATTGGGCATGATTCAAATAGAACAGGTTATACTGCAGACGGAATCACAGATTGGCAGAACTTAAAAGTAAATTGTTCACAAAATTCACAGGGAAATTACACTTGTAATATGACAAACAATTATGATCATAATTTAACAAATATAACAATAAGTTTTGAAAGTATTGGAGTAAACCATGATGTTTACAATTCTTCAGGTTCTTTAGTTTCTACAAATTCAATAAATTATACTTTTACTTCAACTTTATCGTCGGGAAATATGGATTCTTTCACAATTGTCCAAAGAGGGGGAGAAATTTCTGGATGTGCTACTTTAAATCTTCCAGGAGAATACCTATTAACAGCAGACGTTACAGATTCTGGTTCAACATGTTTTACTATTAGTTCAAGTAATGTAACTTTAGATTGTCAAAATCATTTAGTTGATGGAGGGAATGCAGTTTTGTATGGTGTTGTTGCAGATACTGCTGCAGGAAGTGAGTATAAAAATCTAACTGTAAAAAATTGTAAATTTAATGATTTTCAATATTCTATGTATTTTGATTTTGTTCAAGATTCATATTTTTCTAATATTACTTCTACTTCTGCGTTAACTACAGGAATTTATTTAAGGCAAGGGTTGGATAGAAATTTATTTGAGAATTTTATTATTAATTCTACAGCACACGGGTTTCATTTATATTATACTAGCAATTATTCTAATTTTTCAAATTGCACAGTTTATGGTAATACTGGAAATGGGTTTTATTTACAATCAAGTCCAGATTATATTCGGATTTACAATTCAAGTATTTATAATAATGCAGTTAACATTTATATTGATTCAACAAGTATTGGAAGTGAAATTTATAATAATAATTTAACTAATGCTACAACAGCAGGAGTAACTTTTAATCAACTTGGAACAGATAGTAATTATTTTTACAATAATTTCTTTAATAATTCTTTGAATGTAAAATTTGGTAGCACTGGTGCAGATAATCTTTTCAATACTACTTTTAATTCTAGTTTAAGAAATATCGTCGGGGATTTAGCTTATGGTGGGAATTTTTGGGCAAAACCCGACGGAACAGGTTATTCTGAAACTTGTGCAGATAGTAATGCTAATGGTGTTTGTGATTTGGCTTATGATATTGAAACAAATGCATCTTGTATTGCAGGTTCAAATTGCACAACTGGAAATATTGACTATCTTCCTTTAAAAGATTTAGCTCCAGTTTTAAACACTGCACCAACAATTATAGCAAATGCAACAAGTCCAGCAACAGTTTACACAAATACTAGTTTGTTAGTAAATTTAACAATCACAGACCCTGATTTAGGAGATACTTTAACAGGTTATGTAAGAATGTATGTTAATAACACTCCAAATACAACAATTCAATCTCAAACAGCGACGAACAATACAAACACTTTAATTGCGACATTTGATTCTTCTGAATATAATGCTGGGGATAATATTACTCTTGAAGTTTGGACAGGAGATGGAACAGCAAACTCCACAGCTGTAAATTTAACAAATACTACTGTTTCTAATTCTGCACCAAATATAGATTTTTCTTCTTTAGATTTAATGACATTAGAAGAAGGTAATTCAAATTCTACAATTAATTTATCAAATTATGTTTTAGATATAGATGATGCTGATTCTTTAATTAATTGGACTTGCTCAGATAATGAAACAAATTTTACTTCAGAAGTTAACAATGAAACAAAATTGCTAAATATAACAGCTTTAAATAATTTTTATGGTTCAGTAAATGTTACTTGCACAGCATATGATTCTTTATTTTTAACAGGAGTAAATAGTTTTTTGGTAAATGTTACAAATGTTGCAGATGTTTCAGTTGTAACATTAATTTCTCCAGGAAATAAAAAAGGAGACTCTGACGGAAATGTAACTTTTTCTTATAATGTTTCAGACTCAGGAGTAAATATTGAAAATTGTTCTTTAATTTTAAACAATATTTTGAATTCAACAAATATTTCTATTACCGAAGATACTACTCAAAATTTCACATTGAATAATCTTGCAATTGGTCATTATAATTGGAGTATAAATTGCACAAATAATGATTCAGAAGTTTATTTTAGTTCAACAAACAACTTATCTGTTTTTAGGTTTCAAGGTTTTACAACAAATTCAACTAATTTAAGTGATTTAGATGTTTCAGAAATTTCAAATTTTGTAATTGATAATTATCCTTATGGTAAAATTAATTTTTCAGAAAATGTAAATCTTGAAGAAGGTGCAAATTTAGATGATTATATAATTATAGGGTTAAATAGTGCATACGTAAATTCTAGTAATTTAACTTTTTTGAATGCTTCTGCAAGAATAACTTTATATGATTTAACTTTTACAAATCCAAGACCTTTAAAAGACGGAGTTTTTTGTTCAGATTGTACAGAAGTTTCTTATACTGGTGGAACTTTTATTTTTGATGTAATATCTTTTAGTAATTATTCTTCTGAGGAAACTCCTTCAAGTAGTGAAGATGTCACAACAACTTCTGGTGGGAGCGGGTTGCCATTTAATAAAATAAATTTAAATTTAACAACCCAAGAATTAAAACAAAAAGTTTCTAAATATGATACTTTAAAATTATTTTATGAAAATAATACTTATATTTTAAAAATATTAGATATAAATAAAAATTTTGTAAATCTTTCTATAGATTCACAATTTTTTTCCATAGGCATTCATGAAAATTATTTCTTTAAATTAAATAATGAAAATGAAGTGCTAAAAATTTCTTATGATAAGCATAATACTAAATTTAATGGAAATTTAATTTTTGTAGTAGTTGATCAAGAAAATCTTTTAGATGAAAAAATTGTTTTGGGTGATTTTTCATTAGAACAACCAAATCAAGATTCAAATTCAGAAGACAATTCTCCAGGTTTGTTCAAGAAAATTTTCTCAAAAATTGGAGAATTCTTTAAGAAATATTATAATTTATGTAAAGAATATTCTTCTGAATGGGGGATATTTTAATTAGTTTTTAATCCTTTCAATGTTCCACTAACTTTTAAAACATCAATTTTTTCATTACACATAGCAAAACTAGCTTTAACATGATTTAGAGATTTTCTATCAACGCAAATTATGGCTTTATCTTTTTTTAATTCAATAAAAGAAAGATTTGATTTTGCTAATCCTAAAATTCCAATAAATTCTTTAATAGATTTTACCACATCTTCTTTAAGGTTTTCTCCAGAAATTAATAAATATCTTTTGTCTTCTCGCATTGATGGTTTGAGTGGTTTCATATACTTTAAAGAATACAAAAACTTAAATACCTTTTCATGAGTGTTTAATTTATGGTAAACGAAAGAAAATCTTTTTTATGTATTGAAGTTATTAATCAAGAAATAGACTTAGCTGAAGAATTTAAAAATAATGATTGTTATATTTGTGGAAAAGATGGAGTGGTTTATTCAGAATATTGGTTAGATAATAAATATCTTCAAAATAATTTGATTAATTTTAAAAGTATTTTAGATGGTCTTAAATTAAAATATGGTTTAGATGATGAATGGGGTATTGCTAAGATTTGTTCTTGTTCAGAACATTCAATAAATTTAAATCGTTTGGATAAAATTGTTAAAAAAGAAGGTTTTTTAACTAAAACTCTTGTTAAAAAATCATTAGAAAATTAAAATCTTTTAAATAACATTTTAAAAACATATATAAATTAGATTTATAAAGTAATCTTGATTTTTAATAAAATAAAATGGAAATATGTACAATTGGTGGATTTGAAGAAGTTGGTAAAAATATGACTGCAGTAAAAGTCAAAGATGATGTTTTTATTTTTGATGCTGGGTTTTTTTTACCAGGAGTAATTGAATTACAAGAAGAAGAAGGGCAAAGATATAATATTAAAGATTTGCGAAGAGTCGGAGCTTTACCTGATGACAGAGTTTTAGAAGAATTAGGTTGGAAAGATAAAGTAAGAGCAATTTTTATAAGTCACGCACATTTGGATCACGTCGGTGGTTTACCTTTTTTAATTCATGAATATCCAAACGTTCCAGTTTATGCTACATCTTTTACATTAGAAGTTTTAAAATCTCTTTTAGAAGATTCAAAAATAAGAATAAGTAATTCTTTGAATAGAGCTGAAACAGGAAAAATTTATTCTGTGAAAGGGTCTTCTGAAATAAAATTTGAATTTGTCCATACAACACATTCTACAATTGATTGTGCTTTTGTTGCTCTTCATACTCCTGAAGGGATATTTTTTTATGCATTGGATTTAAAATTTGATAATTATCCTACTTTGGGAAATCCTCCAGATTATAAAAGATTAAAAGAATTAGGAAATCAGGGTGTGAAAGCTTTGGTAATTGATTCGCTTTATTCTTCTGTTGAAAAAAAACCAGGTGGAGAAATAATTGCAAGACATTTGTTAGAAGAGGCTTTTTCAAAAGTTACAGATAAAAAATCTGCATTTTTTGTAACAACTTTTTCATCACATATTGAAAGATTAAATAATATTGTAAATTTAGGATTAAAAACAAAAAGAAAAATTGTTTTTATTGGTAGAAGTCTTTCAAGATATGTTGAATGTGCTTCAAAAGTTGGGAAATGTCATTTCAAAAATAAAATTAAAATTTTAAAATACCGAAGACAAATAAATTCTTTTTTAAAAGAAGTGGAAAAAAATAGGGAAGATTATCTTGTAGTATGTACAGGGCATCAAGGTGAAAAAAATTCCATATTAGATAGAATTGTTAAAGGTGAAACCCCTTTTACTTTTAAATCCGGAGACAATTTGATTTTTTCTTCAAGTGTTATTCCAACAGAAGTTAATATTCTTGCAAGAGAAAAACTTGATAAAAGATTAAGAGCATTGGGAGTTAAAATTCAAGTTGATGTTCATGTTCATGGACACGGAAGTCGTGAAGACTTGCGAGAAGTTTTAGAAATTCTTAAACCAGAGCATGTAATTCCTGCACATGGCAGTCTTAAACAAGAAAGTCCAATGATAGATTTAGCAAAAGAGTTAGGTTATAAATTTCGAGAGAATTCTCACTTGGCTTCAAATGGAAGTGTTTTAAAACTTTAAAATAACTTTTTAAATCTGATTTCCCTTTAAAAAATATGGAAAAAGGTGAGCTATTAGATAATTCAAATGAAGACATTCTTGGAGGAATAAAATCTGCTATTTCTAGAGGAGAAACACTTAAGCAATCCATGGTAGCCCTCTATAATGCAGGATATGAAAAATCTGAAATTGAAGATTCTGCGAGAAGATACATGCTTGGAAAAAGTGAAGAAAAAATTTATGATGTTAATTACAAAAAATTGAAAAAAGATGAAAAAAAAGAAGAAGCAAAAGTTACAGAAAAAAAAGTTGATTTAGTTAAAGAAGAAAAATTAAATGTTAAAAAAGAAGATTTACAGAAATCTGAAAAGCAAAAGGTTTTTGAAAAACAAAGATTTTTTGAATCTGGTAATAAAGAAATAAAAGCAAATCAAAAATTTTCAGATTATAATTTTTCTTCAAAAAGTTCTAGAAAAAGAAAAATAGAACCAATCACTATAACTTTAGTTTTATTATTAGTTCTTTTAATTGGAATTTTGGTCTCAGTATTTTTATTTAAAGAGGAATTAGTTACTTTTTTCAATAATTTATTTGGTTAAAATGTCATTAATTTACGAACCAGAAGAAGATTCTTATTTTTTATCAGAGGTTACTTTTCAAGAAATCTCAAAAATTATTAAAAGTAATTTAGATTTAAAATTTCTTGAAATGGGTTGTGGTTCTGGAGTTAATTTAAATACCGCCTTAAAAGCAGGAATAAAAAAGCAAAACATTCTTGGAATAGATATTAATGAAGATTCAGTAAAATATTGTAGGAAGTTAGGATTTAAATGTTTTTATTCGGATTTATTTAAAAACGTTAAAGAAAAATTTGATATTATTATTTTTAATCCCCCTTATTTGCCCGACGACAATCCTTATAATCCTGAATATAAAGAAAAATTTGATGATTTAAAAATAGCTCTTGTTGGAGGAAAAAATGGTTCAAGTGTAATTAATAAATTTCTTGAACAAGCAAAAAACCACTTAAATAAAAATGGAAAAATTTTAATTTTAACTTCTTCACTGACCAAAGGAATTAAATGGTTGGATTATAAAAAAAAGAAGATTGCATCAAAGAAATTATTTTTTGAAGAATTATATGTTTGGGAATTAAGAATATAATCAATTATAATAATCTTTAAAAGCAAAAGACTCTTTTTATTAATATGGAATTAATTGATAAAATACTTTTAAATTTAGATAAAGATTTAAATGAAATTTGTGAGATGTTTGAAGACGAGATTGCAAATTATGAATTTGTTCTTACAAGAAGATATAATTCTGGAGATTTGTCTACTCCGTGGGCATTAATTTATGAAAATGGAAAATTAAAAGAATATACTTTAAAAAATAGAAATAAAATAGTTAAAGAATTTATTAATTCAAAATTTTAATTATCTTTTAATTTCTTTCCAACTTTTGTTATTTTTTATTAAATTTTGTAATTGCCAATGATTTTCTTCAAAAGTTGGCATTTTTTTTTGATAAAAAATTCCTAAAGGAATTTTTGTTTTAGAGTCAATTCCGTCGTAATTCCATTCTTCTGCTTTTTTCATAGCTTGTTCAAAATTATTTGAATTGTGATTTTTTTTATTTAATAAATAAGTTTTTTCTTTGTATTTTTTGTCTGAATGAAAAATCAGGCAAGGTTGAATTATTTCTATAAATTTAAATCCTTTATGTTTTTTTGCTTCATTGAGAATTTTTTCTATTTGTTTTACGTCAGCAAAAACTCTTGCAACAAAACCGCAACCACTTGCAAGCATTAATTTTATTGAATTTAATGGGGAAAGTTTTACTCCTTCAGGAGTTGTTTTATCTGAAAATTTTTTTTCTGTAGTTGGAGTTGGTTGTCCAACTGTTAAAGCAAAAACTTGATTATTATGAACAATAAGAGTAAAATTAGAATTATATCTTGCTGCATGAATTAAATGTTCAATTCCTTCAGAATATGCGTCACCATCTCCTGAAAACCCGTAAACTTTTAAGTTTGGATTTCCAATTTTAATTCCCAAGCAAGTCGGTAAAACTCTTCCATGCAATCCATTTATTCCGTTTAAATTAACATAATCAAATATTTTTGCATGACATCCAATTCCAGAAACAATTGCAAAATTTTCTTTTTTCTGTCCTTTTTTTATTTCTTTTTCAAGAAAATTTTTAAAACCTGCAAGTATCTGAAAATTAAAACATCCCGGACACCATGTTATATCTGCGTTTGTTGATAAATTTGTTGTTGTCATTTTTTATTTATTTTTTTTATTATGTTTGAAGCTAAGATTATTGTTATTAAGAAGATTAAGCTAAATATGATAAAAGTTGTTAAGCTCATCCAATTATAATTTTGAGAAACCATATTAAAATAAGACCCTACCCAGAAATTACCTATAACTCCCCCAATTATTCCTGCTAAAATAGCATTCCAAAATAATATTTTTTCTTTTTTATTTATTTTCATCTCATCCTCTTTTTTATTTCTAATTTTAATTCATTTGAAAGAAAAGGTCTTCCATCAAACCTTAAAATTTTATTTTTGTCTGAAATAAAAATCCCTGTTTTTTCTGAAATTAATTGTCCTAGTTGTCCTGTTGAATTATTTTCAATTAAAATTAAATTTTTTCCTTGAATCATATTTTCAATTTTTGGAAAAGGTTCAAGATATTTTATTTGCAAAAAACCACAATTCAAATCTTTAATAGCGTCGATAATTGCACCTTTTGTTGAACCCCAAGAAACAATTAGATTTTTTAAATTTTTGTTTCCATGAATCTCGTATGTTGAAAAATTTTTAGATTCTTTTTCAATTTCTTCTTTTATTTTTAATCTTTTATTTACATTTTTAATTATAATTTCTGGGTTTTCTGTAGAACTTTCTTCAGAATCACTTTCATAACTATTATATCTCTTTAATTCAGTTGATTTTAAAACTGAAGTTAATTTTGGTTTTTTTTCAAAAGTAAAATAACTTTCTGCTAAATGTTTGTCTCCTAAAACAATTGTTGGAATTTTAAATTTCTGAGAAAAATAAAAACATTGATTTGTTAATTCAACAGACTCTTTAGAATCTCCTGGGGCCAAAACAATTCGATTAAATTCACCATGTCCTGCGTGTCTTGCAATGTTTAAATCTCCTTGAGCAGTGTAAGTTGCAACTCCTGTTCCAGGTCCTGGTCTTTGAGATAAATAAATTACCAACGGAATTTCAGCAATACCCGTCAAACTCAATCCTTCAGTCATTAAATCAAAACCTCCGCCAGAAGTTCCAATCATTGATTTCGCACCAGTTATCGAAGAGCCAATTGCAGCATTAATTATTCCAATTTCATTTTCCAATTCTAGAACCAAAATATTTTTCTCTTTTGATTTTTCAGCAAGTTCTCCGAGCAAAGGTGTTGCAGGAGTCATAGGATATGCATAATAAATATCTAAACCAGAATCTATTGCTCCTTTTGCAATCGCCTGTGTCCCATTATAAAAATTTAAATTTTTTTTACCGTTGTTTTTCAATTTAATCCATTCAGTTTCAGATTCATACCCTTTTTTTGCTTCAATCAAATTTTCTTTGAATTTATCTTGAGATTTTAATTGTTTTTCAAGATCTTTAAATTCCAGACCTAATTTTTTAAATAATTTTCCAGATAAATTTGCATTTGAGGGATTTTCATCAATGATAATTCCAGTTTTTTTCAAATTTTTTTGATGAAAATTCAAAGTTTTTTTATCTAAAGCCACAATTAAATCTAGTTCACTTTCATTACTAAAAACTGGTTTGTCTGAAAAAGTCAAAACATTAAAATTGTGTCCCCCTCTTATTAAAGATTGATAGTCTCTTGAGAAAAATACATAAAATCCTTTTTCAATTAGAGTTTTTCCAAGTATTTGAGCTAAAAAATTTGGACCTTGTCCTGCCTGGCCTCCAAAAAGAATATTATATTTCATGTCCTCTTTATTTACTAAATTATTAAAAAAACAAGAGTTATAAAGGTTTTCAAGGATTGTAAATTTGTTTTAATTTCTCATTAACACTTTCAATGTTAAGATTAAAATAATTTGAATTATCTTTTAATTCTTCATTTATTTTTTTTATGAATTTTGTAGCATCTGAAGGAATATATTCTTTTACTTTTGCATTTTCTACATTTTCCATAAAAGCATTATATTTATCTTGAATTTCCTCAAGAGAATTTAATTTTTTAGTTTTTATTTTTTTAGTTCTTCTTCTTGACCATTCATTAAATGTTTCTGCAAAACCAGCAAGTAAAGGACATATAATTTCACCACCTGGAGCAAAAGTCAGACCAGCTAATATTAAAGAACATGCATCCCAAGCACTCCCTCTATCTTTTTTCCAACCACTTCTTTTCCAAAAAGCATGATAATTCCAAAATTTCGAATTATTTAATTCTTGTTTTGTTTCTTCTATTTCTTGTTTTAATTTCCAGTTATATAGATATTTATCATCACTTAATTTAATATCATTAAGGTTAAAAGCAATTTCTTTTATTTTTGTTTTGATATATTTAGGTGAGATATTTTCAAATCCATAAAATTCTATGATTGGATTTTCTTGTTTTTCTAAGAATTCTTCAGAATTTACAATTTCATAAATTGGATTTAATGTTTCATCTTCTATTAGTTCATGTAATCTTAGCATGAATTTTCAATAAATTTTGTATTTATAAGCATTATTGCACTTAAGAAAAATAATCAAAATATTTATTAACGCACTCCAACAATACTTATATACTTAAAACAAATTCTTTTTTTAATACAAAATGGTAAAATTCGCCCACCTGAGAACTTGTTCGATTAGGTAGTAAGAATTTTACTTAAAAAAATAAGATGGTAAAATTCGCTCACATAGCAGACGTGCATTTAGGAGGTTGGAGACAGCCAGAAATGCAAGAAATAAACTTCCAAGCATTTACAAAAGCAATAGATACTTGCATTGAAAAAAAAGTTGATTTTATTTTAATTGCAGGTGATTTATTTGATTCAGCATACCCTCCAATTGATATTTTAAAAGAAACTTTTGCACAATTTAAAAGATTAAAAGATGAAAGAATTCCATGTTTTTTAATTGCAGGAAGTCATGATTATAGTGTCTCTGGAAAAACATTTTTAGATGTTTTAGAAAAAGCAGGTTTTTGTAAAAATGTTTTTGACTTTGAAGAAATTCAAGGAAAAATTGTTTTGAATCCAACAATTCACGAGGGAATTGCAATTTATGGATATCCTGGAAAAAAATCTGGTTTGGAAATTCCTGATTTAAGAAATATTAAATTAAACGACACTCCTGGAATGTTCAAAATTTTTATGTTACACACAACAATTGATAAAGCAAAAGGGTTTTTGCCAATTGATTCTTTAGAAACAGAAATACTTCCTTCAGTAGATTATTATGCTTTAGGGCATTTACATATAGATTTTCGATATGAAAATTTTGTTTATCCTGGACCAATTTTTCCGAATAATTTTGCAGAATTAGAAACATTAAAACAAGGAAGTTTTTACATTGTAGATACAGAAAATCCAAAACCTCTTGAAAAAATTTCAATTAAAATAAAAGAAATATTGCCTATAACAATTTATATAAAAAATGCACTTGTTGCAAAAGGACAAATAATTCAAGAATTAAATAAAAAAGAATTGAAAGATAAAATTGTTTTGTTAAGAATTGAAGGAGAATTAGAAGATCAAAAAATTTCAGATATAAATTTTCAAGAAATAGAAGATTTTGTAAAATCAAAAGGAGCTTATTTTGTTTTGAAAAATACTCATGATTTAAAAACAAAAGAAGTTAAACTTGAAATAGAAGTAAAAAACAATGACAAAATAGAGGAACAAACAGTAAATATTTATTCAATGGATAATCCTTCTAAGTTTAATGACTTGATTTTTCAATTAATATCTTCATTAGCAATAGAAAAACAAGAAGGAGAAACAACTGAAAATTTTAATTTACGTTTGCTTGATGAATCAAAAAAAATATTGGGGTTTTAAATGATAATAAAAAAAGTAATATTAGAGAATATAAGAAGTTATGAAAACGAAGAAATAGTTTTTCCAGAAGGTTCAACTCTTTTATCTGGAGACATTGGTTGTGGAAAAACATCCATTCTTTTAGCAATTGAATTTGCATTATTTGGATTGCAACCCGGGCAAAGAGGTTCTTTTTTGTTAAGAAATGGAAAAAATGAAGGAAGAGTAATTATGGATTTTGTAGTAGAAGAAAACGAAATTACTGTCGAGAGAACACTTAAAAGAGGAAAATCCATTTCACAAGAATATGCTTCTATAACAATTAACGGTGAAAAAAAAGAATTATCTGTTACAGAATTAAAGAGCAAAATTTTGGAATTGTTGGATTATTCAAAGGAATTTGCAAAAAAACAAAATCTCTTGTATAAATTTACTGTTTATACTCCTCAAGAAGAAATGAAACAGATTATTTTGCAAGACGCTGAAACAAGAATTAACACCTTAAGACATGTTTTTGGAGTAGACAAATACAAGAAAGTTTTAGAAAATATTTCAGTTGTTTCTTTAAAATTAAGAGAAGAAAAAAAAGTAAAAGAAGCAATGATTTCTAATTTAGAAGAAGATAAATTAAATTTAATTTCAAGAGAAAAAGAAATTGAACAAATGAAATTTAATCTTGTTGGATTGACAAAAGAATTGTCTTTCAGAATAGATAAAAGAAAAAGAATTGAAAAAGAAAAAGAAGAAACCTTTAGTAAAGTAGAAGAAAAATCCAATTTCTCGAGAGAAATTGAAAAAACAAGAATCATGATTTTGTCTAAAAGAGACTCATTCAATAACAATCAGAAATTGATTGTAAACCTTAAAAAAGAAATTGCAGAATTTGAAAAATTTCAATTCGATAATTCAAAAATAATGGAATTAGAAAAAGAAATTTCATTATTAAAAAAATCAGAAGAGAAATTAGATTTAGAAAGAGTTGAAATTATTGGTGAGTTAGCAAATTTAAACTTAAAAAATGAAGAATTAGACTCTCTTCATAGAAAAATGTCTAATTTAGATGTTTGTCCAACTTGTCTTCAAACTGTTGATTCTGTTTATCGTTCAAATGTTTTAAATAAAACTCATAATGATATTTCTAAAAATAAAAATAAAATAGAAGAATTAAATTTAAAGAAGCAAGAAATTTTCAGTAAAATAAGAGAAATAGATTATCAAACTCATTTAAAAGAAAAAGATTTGACAGAATTAAAAATACAAAAAATGAGATTAGAATCACTTAAAGACAAAAAAATAAGATTAGAAGAATTGAATAATTTGAATATAGATTTTGAAAAAGATATTTCTTTCTTGGAAAATCATTTACAAGAATTAAACAATGTTGTTTTGTCTTTTTCAAAGTATGAGAAAATTTATGAGTTGAAAATAAATGAACTCAGCGAGGCTTTAAGAGAAGAAAGATTATTTGATATAAAAGTAGCAGAATTGAAAAAGGAAATTGAATTATCTATACGACAAATAGAATTTATTAAAGAACGTATTCAAAAAACTCAAGAAACAAAGTCTCAGCTTGATTATATTACAGAATTAGAAAATTGGATTTCTAAAAAATTTGTTCCTTTGGTTTCATTTATTGAAAAAAATGTTATGATTACTTTGAGAAATGAATTTTCAAATCTCTTAAAAGAATGGTTTTCAATGCTTGTTTCTGATAATTTTAATGTTCGTTTGGACGAGAATTTCACACCAATAATAGAACAGCAAGATTATGAATTAGATTATTCTTACCTTTCAGGCGGAGAAAGAACAGCCATTGCGTTGGCTTATCGTCTTGCATTGAATCAAGTTATAAATTCTTTGATGAGCAAAATTAAAACAAAAGATTTAGTAATTCTCGACGAACCAACAGATGGATTTAGTGATACTCAATTAGACAAAATGCGTGAAGTTTTAGACCAATTAAAAATAAAGCAATTAATTATAGTTAGTCATGAACAAAAAATTGAAGGATTTGTTGAAAATGTTATTAAATTCAAAAAAGAAAACCAAGTTAGTAAGAGAGTTGTTTAAGAGAAAAATATTTAACTATGGATGTTTAATAAATATTAGTGGTGATGTGAGGGAAAGTAAATTATATACTTTATAGTGAATAATTTAAAAATGATTTTTATTTTGATTTAGAATGGAAAAAGAATTTACAATTTATATCCCTAATGACGATAATGATATTTCTCTGGATGGAAAAATATTGGTTAAATTACATGAAGTTAAAACAAGTGGGAGAATTTGGAGATTTAATTTAAATGATAAAGATACTTTTCCAAGCACCCCACACGGACACGATAAAGAAAATGGGGATAAAGTTAATGTATTTACAGGAGAGATTTATAATAAAGATAGAGGATTAGTTTCTAAATTATCTCAAAAACAATTAATGCGTCTTAAAATAATGCTAAAGGAAACTCATCACGCTATATAACCTCTAAAATAATTTCCGTATAATTAATTTCCTTCCAAAAAATCCCACAAACCAAAACATTTATAAAATAATCTTATTTAAAGAAATTATAATTATCAAATCATTCTATGTATATAGAAAATAAATCTAAAATGGACGAAGAATTAAAAAAATCAATCTTGAAAACAGGAACAACTATTTTAGGAATTGTTTGCAAAGACGGAGTTGTAATGGCTTCTGATAGACAAGTTACTGCAGGAAATTTAGTAATGGATAAGAATTTTAGAAAAACAGTTCAAATTAACGATTATTTATTATTATCTTTTACAGGAAGTGTTGCTGATGCTCAAAGAGTTGCAAAATTATTGCCTGCAGAGTTAAAACTTAAAGAATTGCGTTCAAAGTTTAGACCTACAGTGAAACAATCCGCAGGATTATTATCTACTATGTTATACTCTTCAATAAGACAACCATCAATGATTCCACATATTGTAGGAAATTTGATTGGAGGGTTTAATGAAGATGGTTCAGTAGAATTATATACTATAGAGCCAGCTGGCGGAATTTATAAAGTAGAAGATTATGATGCAAATTTTGGAAGCGGTATGCCTTATGTTTTAGGATTATTAGAAAGACAATATAAAAAAGGGTTAACAGTTAAAGAAGGAATTGAATTAGCAAAAGAAGCTTTAAAATCTTCAACACAAAGAGATTTAGGAAGTGGTTATGGAATTGATGTTTTTACAATAACTAAAGAGGGAATTAAAAAAGTGGTTTCACAAGGAATTTTACCTGATTACAAGGATGAATAATTTCATGTTTATTTAATAAATCTAAAATGGTTGACATCTTAAAAAGTATAATTGACAGATTGCACGGAAAAGTTAAAGAAGCAAATTTTGAAGGAGCAAATATAGTTCTTTACACACTTGACGAGGATTTTTTCAAAACAGGTGAAGGAAAAATAAAAGAATTGGTGAATGATTTTAAAAAAAGAATTGAATTAAGAGCAGATTCAAAAATTTTATTAAGTGAAGAAAAAACTCAGAAAAAAATTAGAGAACTTATTCCAGAAGAAGCAGAAATTACAGAAATTATTTTTGAACCAAACAGAAGTATTGTAACAATTGAAGCAAAAAGACCAGGAATGGTTATTGGAAAACAAGGTTCAATTTTAGACGAAGTGAAAAAAGAAACTTTGTGGTCTCCTCAAGTTCAAAGATCCCCTGCAATAAAATCACAAATTACAGAAAATATTCGAAGTGTTCTCTATGCAAATAATTCTCATAGAAGAAAATTTTTAGACCAAATTGGAAAAAAAATTTACCAAGAGTGGAATCCTGAAAAAATGGATGGTTGGGTTAGACTAACTTTTTTAGGAGGAGCAAGACAAGTTGGAAGAAGTTGTATGCTTTTGCAAACGCAAACTTCAAAAATTTTAATGGATTGTGGAATAGATGTTGCTTCTTCAGGAAAAGATCGTTTTCCAGTTTTTAATATTCCTGAATTTAATATAAATGAATTAGATGCAGTTATAATTAGTCACGCACACTTGGACCACGTCGGATTACTTCCTTATTTGTATAAAATGGGTTATACAGGACCAGTTTACATGACAACTCCTACAAGAGATATTGCTGCTTTGTTAGCATTAGATTTTATAGGTGTGGCTTACAAACAAGCAGAAGCTCCAATTTTTGGTTCTTCAGATATAAAAGAAATGGTAAAAAATTCTGTGTGTTTGAATTACAATGAAGTCACAGATATTACACCCGACGTAAGAATTACTTTTTATAATTCAGGACATTGTTTAGGAAGTGCGTTAGTTCATTTAAACATCGGAAATGGATTACACAATTTACTTTATACAGGAGATTACAAATACGGAAAATCTCGTCTTTTAGATCCAGCAGTTACAACTTATCCAAGAATAGAATCTGTTATTACTGAATCAACTTATGGTGCAAAAGGAGATGTTTTACCTCCAAGAGAAAAATCAGAAGAAGATTTTTTAGATGCAGTTAAAAAAGCAATTGATAGAGGAGGAAAAGTTTTAATTCCAGAATTGGGTTTGGGAAGAGCACAAGAAACAATGCTTGTTTTAGAAGATGCAATAAGAACAGGAAAATTATCAAAAATTCCAATTTATATCGACGGAATGATTTGGGATATTAATGCAATTCATACAGCATATCCTGATTTTTTATCAAACAAAGTTCGTGCACAAATTTTTCAAGACCAAAATCCTTTCACTTCAGATATTTTTTCAAGAGTTGGTTCTCCTGCAGAAAGAAAAGCAGTTGTTGAAGGAGGCCCGTGCGTTGTTCTCGCTACTTCAGGTATGTTAGTTGGAGGAGCGTCAGTAGAATATCTCAGAGAATTCGCAAGTAATCCAAACAATGCAATTGTTTTTGTATGTTATCAAGGTGTTGGTTCTTTAGGAAGATTAGTTCAAGAAGGAACAAAAGAAACAAGAATGATTGTCGACGGAAGAGAAGAAACTGTAAAAATAAATTTAGAAGTCACAACAGTCACAGGATTCACAGCACATGCAGGAAGAAATGAAATTTTATCTTTTTTCAATAATTTAAAACCTAAAGCAAAAAGAATAATTGTCAATCACGGTGAAGTTTCAAAATGTTTAGATTTAGCTTCTTCGTTGTATAAACTTAATAAAGTAGAAACAAATGTTCCAAGAGGATTAGAAACTTTGAGATTGAAATAAAAATAATATGGATTATCCTTATTTTATAATAGGGTTTGTTTTAGGATTTATTTTTGCTTATTTATTATCTGGAAAAAAATCTGGTGAAAAAGGAATTTTAGGTTCATTAAAATTTAATTTTAAAAATTATAAAATCCATATTCATCATTGGATTATTTCATTAGCAATTTTAATAATATTAATAGCTTTTAAATACTATAATTATTTTATTTATGGAATATTAATAGGAATCTTTGTTCAAGGTTTGACTTACAAAGATTTTTATAAAATAATTTACAAAAATAAAAAATAAAAGAGAAGATGAAACACACATTAAAAGTAACTGCAATTATTTTAGTTATGTTTATTATAACCCAGTTTATTGGATTATTTGTTGTTGGGTTTTATTTTAATCATGAATTGCCTTATGGTTTAGGTTATTCGCAACCTGTTGAACAAAGTTATGCTCCTGCGTTTATCTCAATATTAATAGCATTTGTGATTGCAATTTCTTTGGTTTTTTTATTAACAAAATTTAAATCAAGATTTTTCTTGAGACTTTGGTTTTTTGTAGTTGTATTAATTGCATTAGGAGTTTCATTTAGTTCAATACTTTTTAATTTTTCAACTGAATATAGGTTGATGTCTTTCATTGCACTTTTGTTTGCACTTCCAATTGCATTAAGCAAAGTTTATTCAAGAAATTTAATTTCTCACAATCTTTCTGAATTATTAATTTATCCTGGAATTGCTGCAATTTTTGTTCCTATTTTAAATGTGTTTTATTTGATTTTGTTATTAGTTTTAATTTCACTTTATGATATGTGGGCTGTTTGGAAATCAGGAATTATGCAAAAAATGGCAAAATACCAAATGGACCAGTTAAAAGTTTTTTCAGGATTTTTAATTCCATATCTAACTAAGCAACAAAGAGATAAAATTAAAAAATTAAAAATCAAAAACCAGAATTCAAAATTCGTAAAAAAAGAAATAAAAGTAAGTGCTGCAATTTTAGGAGGAGGCGATGTTGTATTTCCAATAATTGCTTCAGGTGTAATGTTAAAAGCATTTTCTCCAAATTTTATACCTGCAATTTTGGTTATAATCGGAGCTGTTTTAGGGTTGGGATTTTTATTTTTAATTTCAAAGAAGAATAAATTCTATCCAGCAATGCCATTTATTTCTGCAGGAATTTTCTTAGCAATAGGAATTAGTTATTTGATTTTTTAATAAAATTGAAAACCTATTTTATTTTTTGGACTTTCTTTTTCTGATTTTCCCTCAAGAAATTTTATACCCTCTTCATTTGGAAAAGGATAACCTCCTTTAAATGCTACCTTTTCTAAGGGTGTATTTTTAAGTGTTTTCCATTGAAAATAATTTGATGATAACATAAATTCTATAATATAATTTTCTCCTAATCTTTCAACTTGTGCTGTTATAGGAAGAGCTACGCCTATTTCCTCTTCCATTCTAATTCTATCAATATAACCTCTTGGACCTGGAAAAGGTTCCATAGTTAAATAAGGTTTTAAAATTATTTCATTATCTGTTAATTTTTTAATCTTACCCATATAAGTTTTACCTCTATCTACAAATCTAACATCTGAGTTAGATTTCATTAGTGCATAAAGTATTTTTTTATGTTCTCTGTTTTTTTTAGTGTTAAATAAATTTTTCATATCTTATTCTATTTCTAGTTCTTTATAAACTTTTCTAAAGTGTACCCACTTATAAGAAACAACACAATCGAAACATTTATAAAGTCACTGACACGTAGTAAATTAATGGAAAAACAAAAAAAAGATTTTTTATCTGAAATCGAAGTTTTATCTAGAAAGTTCAATGACGAATTTGAAGAAGATTTATTTAGATGTAAAACTGTTTTGACTTATTACAAAGAGGAAGAAAATGCAAAAATATTAACTCAAGATTATGGAAGTTTTAGATATGTTAATGCTTTCACAAATCTTTTCTTTAATTTACGGACAAAATATATAAAAAAATATAGTCTTGATGTTGGAGAAAGTGAAGAAAAATGGGTAGACAGTGAAACTTCAAATAACAAAAAGCAAATAAAATATTTACCTTCTAATTATAATAAAAAAGGAATTGATGTAAGTTCAGATTTATTATACGAATATTCAAAAATTCATGACCTTGCTAGCGGGATATCAAAGAAATTATCACATATAAAAATTGAGCAATTAAATAAAGAAACAGCTGAAGGTATAGATAAATTTGAAAAGATAGGGGGCAAAAAATAAAATGAAACAATTACAAAATTTAATAAATAAATTTAAAGAAAAATTAAATCCCGAATGGTTTAGTGCAGATGAAATTAAACCCTTTTTAAAAGCAAATGGAATAGATATAGAAACTATTGGGTTTCCAGATATAGAATTAAGGAATGAACTTTCAGGATTATCTAGATATAATGTTTATTTTAGTAAAATTAAAGTTGTACCTATAAAATACGAGGATAATGTTTCATTAATCATAACTGGAAATTATGAAACTCAAGCACAAATAACCCGTACAGATAAATCTGGAAATCATACTCCTGGAACACCTGTTAAATACTCTTTTGAAATTGAAAAGAATAAATTAAATCTTAAAAGGAGAAATAAAAAATGATATTAAAACAAGATCTTATTGCGAAAATCAAAGATTACTTTGATTTGAATATTTATGAAACAAAAGTTTGGTTAGCTTTGCTTGGAAAAGGAAGCGCATCTGCAGGAGAAATTGCATCAATTTCCGGAGTTCCAAGATCAAGAACTTATGATGTATTAGAAAGTCTTGAAAAAAAAGGATTTGCAATTGTAAAATTAGGAAAACCTGTAAAATATCTTGGAGTAAAACCAAAAATAATTCTTGAAAAATTAAAAAACAATGTTAGAAAAGATGCAGAAGACAGAATTCAATCATTATCTAATATTCAATCAACAGAAGAATTTGTAAATTTAGAAGAATTATACACTGTTGGAATTAATCCTGTTAAAAGAGAAGATCTCTCAGCAGCATTAAGAGGAAAATCAAACATTACAAATTATTTAAGAGAAATTCTTGAAAATGCTGAAAAAGAAGTAATAATTTGTACTAATGCTGAAGAAATCAAACTTAAGTTAGGACTTTTCATGGAAACAATGGACATTTTGAAAAAAGGAAAAATCAAAGTGAAAATGGCTCTTTCAGGAGAAGAATTTTTAATAAGTCAAGTAGAGAACAAACTTAAATTAAAAATAGCAAGAACAAATGTCGACGCTAAATTCTTCATAATCGACAGAAAAGAAATTTTATTTTACTTATCAAAAGAAAAAGGAAAAGATGATGTAGCAATCTGGCTTAATTCAGAATTTTTCGCAGAAGCTTTTGCAACATTATTCGAAAAAACAATAGGTGAGTGAAATGACAGAAAAAATAAAATGTTATAGGTTTACCTCAAGTTTATCCACAGATTACTTTGATCCAAAAACAAGAAGGGCAATTTCAATAATTTCTAATGAAGGGGAAATAACAACAAAAAGAGAGATAGCTGAATCTCAAGGTAAAAGAATGCCTTTTAAAAAAGAAAAAGAATTTATAGGAAAATTAGAAGTTTATGCAGATTCCACTTTATTTACATTAACTTCACATTTAAATTATGTTCCAATAGAATAAAAATGAAAAATTTAGGAAAAATTATAGGTTTAAGTATGGTTTTTGCTGGTATTTCATTAGGTATATTAGGATATTATGAATTTTACAAAATGACAGAAAAAAATGAATCAAAAAATTTAAAACCTTTATTATATCAAGTAGGTGGTTATAGTATGATGATTGGAGGGGTAGTTGTAAATAGGATTTATAAAAAACATATAACTAAAAACAAAGGAGAAAAATAAAATGAAAAAAGCACAAATTTTTTTAGGAAAAGATAAAGAAGAGGATTTTTTATTGGGAGCAATACCTTTAGAACCTTATATGCTTAATGAATATGGTATACTCTTGCCTGAAATGTCTATTACTAATTATGGGAGTAAGCCTGAAATTGCGGCAGAAAGTTTTGCAAAAAAAATGAAAGAATGTAATATTTCAGGATATTCTATTGTTAATGGAAAAAAATTGCTTTCAAAAAATGTGATAATTAATTCTAATTTCAAGGTCTCTCAAGAAGATTTAGATACTTTTAAAAAAACTCTTGAAGAAAAATTAAAACAAAAAGGAGAAGTAAAATGACAATAACATTAGAAAAAATTAAAGAAATGAATTTACAAGTCGGAGATAAAATTGAATTAGATATAGATACTTCAGTACTAGATGATTTAGGTTTTATTCCTGGAAACACTGAAAAATATAAAGAAATGGGATATTTTAAAAAAATAATATGTAATAGAGAACAAGAGGGATTTAAATACAAATTTGGAATGTTGGTTTATACCAATGGAAAAGAGAATATAGAAACAATTATTCCTTGTATTAAAGAAATAAAAATATTAGAGTATAAAAAAT
>Ga0172379_10002030_pt1 | contig 37510 bp, 34 predicted proteins | sample GrowelOW334metaG_FD_119756 | JGI IMG/M metagenome (GOLD analysis project Ga0172379, IMG submission 119756) | Groundwater microbial communities from an aquifer near a municipal landfill in Southern Ontario, Canada - Groundwater well OW334 metaG | ecosystem: Environmental > Aquatic > Deep... | reverse complement strand
TGCAGCGGCTCGTCGACCACCACCGGGTTGTGGATACCGACAAAACTCCATGAGCGATACTGCCCCTGCATCACGGTGTGCACCTTGTTGGTGCCGCGACGGCTGGGATCGGCCTTGCCGACAGCGGCGAACTTGAGCAAGCCCTCGCGGTCAATTGGGCGCAGGTAGGTTTTTTCTGTTGACATCGAATTCTCCTGAAGAAGGTGGTGGGTGCTTCGAGCGAGCTTCAGCAGAAACCATGCCATTCGTTCTGGGGCGGCGTTTCGGGGTGTCTGCGGGATGCGTGCCGCCATAGTGCGCACAAAATGTTAACAATCTGGCCCGCTCCTTGCTGAGCAGTCGCCCATGGCCAACTGCGGCGAACGTCACAGGGAGAAAAAGATGAAAGGTGTCCGTCGTTATAGCGCCCGGCCCGCCGAGCAACTTGCCGAGCAGGAGGCCCTGCTGATCCGCGAGAGCATCCGCCTGCTGGCGCGCAGCTTCGAGCCGGCCCCAGCAATCCGCGAGATGCTGCACCTGCTGTCGGAGCTGCTGGGCCTCAACCGCGGCCGAGTGATCCTGCCCGACGCCGAACGCGGCGACCTGGCAATCCGCCATGCCTACGGCCTGACCCGCGAAGAGATGCGACGCGGACGCTATGCACCGGGTGAGGGCGTAACCGGGCGGGTGATGCAAAGCGGCGAGGTGTTGATCGTCCAGGATATCGACGCCGAGCCGCGCTATCTGGCGCGCGCGGTGCCGCGCGCCACGCTGCCCCAGGAAGTGGTGTCCTTCATCGCCCTGCCGATCGAGATCGATCGACGTGTCGCCGGCGTGCTCGGCGTGCATCGCCTGCGTTCGCGCCAGCGCGCGCTGGCCGACGATATCCAGGTGCTCAAGACGATCGCCGAGCTGATCGGCCAGGTACTCAAGCTGAGCCGGCTGATCGAGGAGCGTACGGCGACTCTGGAGCAGGAAAATCGCTCGCTCAAGGCAGCCCTGGAAAGCCGCAGCCCGGCCCGAGGCAGCTGGGGCATCGTCGGCGAATCGCCGCTGCTGCTGGGCGCGCTGCGCCAGATCGAGCAGGTGGCGGCCTCGGATGCCAGCGTGCTGCTGCTCGGCGAATCGGGCACCGGCAAGGAACTCTTTGCCCGCGCCCTGCACCTGCAAAGCCCGCGCCGCGATGCCCCCTTCGTCAAAGTCAATTGCGCGGCGATTCCGGAGTCCCTGTTCGAGGCCGAACTGTTCGGCCACGAGAAGGGTGCCTACACTGGCGCCACCCAGGGACGGCCGGGGCGCTTTGAGCAAGCCCACGGCGGCACGCTGTTTCTCGACGAAATCGGCGACCTGCCGCTGCCGGTACAGGTCAAGCTGCTACGCGTGCTACAGGAGCGCGTGGTCGAACGCCTCGGCAGCCACAAGGAGATTGCGGTAGACGCCCGCATCGTCACCGCCACCCACCAGGACTTGCAGCAGTTGGTGGGGGCCGGACGTTTCCGTCTCGACCTGTTCTACCGCCTCAACGTAATACCCATCCGCCTACCGGCCCTGCGCGAGCGGCCGGAAGACATCAAGCTGTTGGTGCGCCACTTTCTCGCCCAACTCAACCAGCGCCACCAACGCAATGTCGTCATCACGCCGGCGGGGCTTTCCAGCCTGGTCGCCTATCCGTGGCCGGGCAACATCCGCCAGATCTACAACGTGCTCGAACGCGTGGTGCTGCTGGCCACGCACGAAGGGATCGGCGCCAGCGACGTCGACTACGCGCTGGTCACCGAAGCACAGGGGCAACCCCTGGATGCCGTCAGCCCGCCGGCGCGCACGGCGCTTGCCCCGCAGCGCTCGGCGGTGCGCGATTACCAACCGGTGCTTGCCGACGAGGGCGAAAGCATCGTCGCGGCGCTGCACCAGGCGCGCGGCAACAAGTCGCGCGCGGCCCAGGCGCTGGGTCTGACCCTGCGCCAGCTCAACTACCGGATCAAGCTACTGGGACTCGGTGCCTGAATAACCATTTGTTGACAATTCGTCAGCAGTTTGTTGCCGGGGCTCGGTCGGATTACCGCGAAAGCCCGATTTGACGCGCGTTTTCGGTTTGGCACGGGGCTTGCGAAGCATGCTTCGGTACCTCATCGCGGGCCATGCCCGCCAGCCAAGGAGAATGCAATGTCAGCAACGCTCGCCGCGACGCCCGCCGCCGCTTACACCCCACCACTCGCCGGGTCGGCCGAAAACCTGGCGGACGTCAACCGCCTGGTGGCGACTCAGCTCGCACCCAAGGTCATCGATGTCGACCTCAAGGCCGAATACCCCGAGCCCTTTCTGCGCGCGCTCGGCGCCGCCGGCGGATTCCGCGGCGCGATGGCGCCGGAATATGGCGGCAACGGCTACGGCCTCAAGCACGTCATCCAGGTGATGGAGGAAGCCGCCAAGGTCTGCCTGTCCTCGGGTTTCCTGGTCTGGTGCCAGACCGCCTGCGCCCGCTACATCCAGATGTCGGACAACAGCGCCCTGAAGTCCTCGTTCCTGCCGCGCATCGCGCGCGGCGAAGTGCTGGTCGGCACCGGCCTGTCGAACACCGTGAAGTCCTGCGACCAGATCGAGGAATACCGCCTCTCGGCCAGGCGCGTCGACGGCGGCTACCTGGTCAACGGGGTGCTGCCGTGGGTCTCCAACCTCGGGCCGGCCCATTACTTCACCACCGGCTGTCCGGTCGATGGCGAACCCAGGAACGACGACGGTCTGGTCTTCATGTTGGTCGACTGCCAGCAACCCGGCTTCAAGCTGGTCGATTGCGCCCACTTCGTCGCGCTCGACGGCACTCGCACGGTGGCCTGCCATTTCAAGGACACCTTGGTTCCCGACGGAATGGTGCTGTCGCATCCGGGGCACTCGAAAGCCTACGTGCGCCGCATCAAGCCGGGCATGATCCTGTCGCAGATGGGCATGGGACTGGGCCTGATCGAGGCTTGCGTGGAAATGATTAAACAGTCGAACCGGACTCACGCCCACGTGAACCAGTTCCTCGACGATCAGGCCGAGGATATCGAGACGGGCCTGAATGCGGCGCGCGCCGCGACCTATGCGCTGGCCGACGCCATCGCCGCCGACCCGCAGGCCGAGGCCAAGGTGGTGCTCGACGTGCTCAAACTGCGCCTGGCCGGCGGCGAGCTTTCGCTCACGGCCGCCAACGCGGCAATGCTGCACCTCGGCGCCAAAGGCTACCTGCAAAAGAGCCCGGCCCAGCGCCGCCTGCGCGAGGCATATTTCATCGCCATCGTGACGCCGGCGATCAAGCACCTGCGACGCGAGATCGCCCGCATCGAAGGCGCTGCGGCATGCGCCGCGGCCTGAGGACGCCACCATGGCATCATCGCGTTTCGCCGTAAGCATCGATACCGTCACGGCGGTAGAACGTCTGAAGGCGGCGACTGCCGCCGTGCCGATGGGGCTGGTGGCGCACCTCGACGGCCAGGCGAATTGCGCCAAGAAAGGCATCACCGTGCCGCCGGACCAGATCCTCGAAATATTCCGTCCGGACTTTGCCGTCCGGGTCTGGGCCGCCGACAAGCGCGCCGGCCTCGACATCCCGATCCGCGTCCATGTCTGCCAACACGCGGGCCAGACCTGGGTGGCCTGCCGCATGCCGTCGCAAGTCTTCGCTCCCTACGCTTGCGCGGCGCTCGATGCGATCGGGCAAGAACTCGATGAAATCTTCGCGCGGATACTTGCCGCGCTCGACGACGCCAGGGAGTAATTCATGGAAACCGCGACCATAACCGAATACCGCCAGTGGGTCTGCGCCGTCTGCGCCTGGATTTACGACGAGGCCACCGGCGCCCCTGATCACGGCATCGCGCCCGGCACGCGCTTCGAGGACATCCCGGACGACTGGTATTGCCCCGAATGCGGCGTCACCAAGGTCGATTTCGATCGGCTCGAGTTCTAACTTGGTGCCATCGCTCCTTGCCATGCACCGCAAGCGGGCGCGCGACCCCGAAGAAACCCCGAAACCCCCGAAAAACCCGTGCCGCCGCCTTGGCACGAATGATGCGAAGACATAAACATCCATCTCTCACCAGGAGTTCCGACATGTCACTGCAAAATCCTTTCGACCCGAACGCCACCCTGCACGCCGGTTGTAGTTGCGGCCAACACGCCAGCCAGGCCGAGCATCACCTTGCCGAGGAAGAGGCGTTGAACCGACGTGTGATCGAGACGACGGTAATGCGCGCGCTGTTCCCGCAGGACGCCGAGCGCCGCCGCTTCCTCTCCTCGGTCGGTGCATCGACCGCCTGGGCCGCGATCTCTTCGCTGATTCCCTTCGGCGCGCTGGAAGCCATGGCCCAGGACAAGGGTACGCCCGAGAAAAAGGATCTCAAGCTCGGCTTCATCCCGATCACCTGCGCCAGCCCGCTGATCATGGCCGACCCGCTGGGCTTCTACAAGAAGGAAGGCCTCAACGTCAGCATGATGAAGACCGCCGGTTGGGCGCTGATCCGCGACAAGATGCTGAACAAGGAGTATGACGCCTCGCACATGCTGGCGCCGATGCCCATCGCGATCTCCATGGGGGTTGGGTCGAACGCCGTGCCGACCAATGTGATGACCATCCAGAACATCAACGGCCAGGCCATCGTGCTGGCGCCCAAGCACAAGAACAACCGCGATCCGAGGAACTGGAAAGGCTTCAAGTTCGCCATTCCCTTTGAATTTTCGATGCACAACTTCCTGCTGCGCTATTACCTCGCCGAGCATGGCATCAACCCCGACACCGACGTGCAGTTGCGCGTGGTGCCGCCGCCGGAAATGGTGGCCAACCTGCGCGCCGGCAACATCGACGGCTTCCTCGGCCCGGATCCGGTGAATCAGCGCGCGGTATACGACGAGGTGGGTTTCATCCATATTCTCTCGCGCGAAATCTGGGACGGCCACCCCTGCTGCTCCTTCGCCATTCCCACCGAGTTCATCAAACAGAATCCAAATTCCTTCGCCGCACTCTACCGCGCCATCCTCAAATCGGCCGCGATGGCGCGCGATCCGAAGAACCGCCCGATCATGGCCGAGGTGTTGTCGCCGGCGAATTACCTGAACCAGCCGAAGGCCGTGCTCGAGCAGGTGCTGACCGGCAAGTTCGCCGACGGCCTGGGCAACGTCAAGAACGTGCCCGAGCGGGTCGACTATGATCCGTTCCCCTGGTACTCGATGGCCTACTGGATCCTCTCGCAGATGAAGCGCTGGGGCTATGTCAAGGGCGAGGTGAAGTACAAGGACATCGCCGAGAAGGTGTACCTGCTCACCGATGCGCGGAAGTACATGGCCGAGGTCGGCATGACGCCGCCCAAGGAGAATCTGAAGAAGTTCAAGGTCATGGGCAAGGAGTTCGATCCGGCAAAAGCCGACGCCTACGCCAACAGTTTCGCCATCAAGAAGGCCTAAGGAAGCAGCCATGCCGAGCAAGCTGACCCTGAAGGCCACCCTGATCTCGCTGCTGATCTTCGCGATCTTCATCGGCGCCTGGCAGTTGGCCACGCAGCGCAAGGAGTCGACCACGCTCGCCGGCGCCGACGCGGAGTATGCGGCATTGATGGGCAAGGGCCAGGAGAAGACCGACGGTTTCCCGCCGCCGCTCAAGGTTGCCAAGGCTTTTGTCGAGTACCTGTCCGATCCCTTCTATGACAAGGGGCCGAACGACAAGGGCATCGGCATCCAACTCGCCCACTCGCTGGGGCGTGTCGGCCTCGGCTTCCTGCTGGCGGTGATCATCGCGCTGCCGGTCGGCTTCATGATCGGCATGTCGCCGCTGCTGTTCCGCGCGCTGAATCCCTTCATCCAGGTGCTCAAGCCAATCTCGCCGCTGGCGTGGATGCCGCTGGCGCTCTACAGCCTGAAGGATTCGTCGATCTCCGGCATCTTCGTGATCTTCATCTGTTCGATCTGGCCGATGCTGATCAACACCGCCTTCGGCGTCGCCTCGGTACGGCGCGACTGGCTGAATGTAGCGCGCACGCTCGAAGTGAATCCGCTACGGAAGGCCCTGCTGGTGATCCTGCCGGCGGCGGCGCCGACGATACTCACCGGCATGCGCATCTCGATGGGCATCGCCTGGCTGGTGATCGTCGCCGCCGAAATGCTGGTCGGCGGCACCGGCATCGGCTACTTCGTCTGGAACGAGTGGAACAACCTGGCCCTGCCCAACGTGATCTTCGCCGTGGTGATGATCGGTCTCGTCGGCATGGTGCTGGACCTGTTCTTCGGCTGGCTGCAAAAGCTGGTCACCTATAGAGAATAACGCCCATGAGCAGCCATTTCCTTTCCGTCGAACGCCTGAGCAAGGTCTATCCGGCCGATGGCGGCAAGACCAATCCGCCGGTGTTCGAGGACATCCATTTCCACATCGACAAGGGTGAGTTCGTCTGCATCATCGGCCACTCGGGCTGCGGCAAGACTACCATCCTCAACGTGCTGGCCGGACTCGAAGAAGCCAGCGGCGGCGACGTGGTGATGGATGGCCGTGAGGTCAAGGGGCCGAGTCTGGATCGCGGCGTGGTGTTCCAGAGCCATGCGCTGATGCCGTGGATGAGCGTGCTGGGCAATGTGGCGTTCGCCGTCAAGTCGCGCTGGCCGACGTGGACCAAGACCAGGATCGCCGAGCATTGCCGCGAGTATCTCGAGATGGTCGGGCTCGGCCAGGCCGTGGACCGGAAACCGGCGGAGCTCTCGGGGGGTATGAAGCAGCGCGTCGGCATCGCCCGCGCCTTCGCCATCCAACCCAAGATGCTGCTGCTCGACGAACCCTTCGGCGCGCTCGACGCCCTGACCCGGGGCACCATCCAGGACGAACTGATCAAGATCGTGCAGGCCACGCACCAGACGGTGTTCATGATCACCCACGATGTCGACGAAGCCATCCTGCTCGCCGACAAGATCCTGCTGATGAGCAACGGCCCCCACGCCAAGATCGCCGAGATCGTCGAGGTGACCATGCCGCGCAGCCGCACGCGCGCCGAAATCCACCACGACCCGCAGTATTACCGGATCCGCAATCACCTGGTGGACTTCCTCGTCAATCGTTCCAAGAGTTATGCCGGAGCGGAGGCCGAAGCCCTGCACGATCCGAAGAATCCGCCGCTGGTGCGTCCCGGCCTGGCCGGCGAGCCGGCCCGCGCTGCGGTGCCGCCAGCCGACAAGGCGGCGCCATATCTCAAGCAAGTCATCAATCACTGACAGGAGAAACTCATGAACCGCAACGACGTGACCGAACTCATCATCGAGGCCAAGATCAGGAAAGGCATCAAGTGGACCGACGTGGCGAAGAAAATCGGCCTGTCCAAGGAGTGGGTCACCGCCGGTTGCCTCGGCCAGATGACCTTCGACAAGAAACAGGCGGCCACGCTGGGCAAGATCTTCGGCCTGCCGCCGGAAGCCGTGGCCCTGCTGCAAGTGGTCCCCTACAAGGGCTCGCTACCGACCGCAGTGCCGACGGACCCGCTGATCTACCGCTTCTACGAGTTGATCAACGTGTACGGCATGACCTTCAAGGAACTGATCCACGAGGAGTTCGGCGACGGCATCATGTCCGCGATCGACTTCAAGATGGACTTGAAGCGTGAACCGAATAGCGCCGGCGACCGAGTCAACATCGTCATGTCCGGCAAGTTCCTGCCTTACAAGACCTACTGACGACGAGGTTCTTGCTGATATCCTCGAAGTTGGTTGTATGTCGTGACTTGCGCCGGAGTCAATACGGCGAGCATCTTCAGGCGATACTGTAGGTGAGCGGCCCGTAGCTGCCTGAATGCGCGCACAACAATGGCTGGCGCAGCGGCCACTGTTGCGGCAGTAGCCGTGCGGTCCTTGAAGAGGCCGTCCAGTTCCACTTCGGCCGCGATGATCCGGTCGCCCATCCCGATGGCTTCAACTTGCATCCGATCGAACAGATGCCGGGTTTCGTGCGGATTGATTTACGTGTGGATGCTGGGTCTTGAGCACAGCGGACGAATCACCCGGATTGGCAATGAAATTCGACTCACACGGAGCGAATAGATGACCTTACGTGCGCACGGTCAGTTTGGCGGCTAAGAGGCACAACTTCCCGTGTGACCTATTGTAGATACCGCCTTGGTACGTACAATTGAGAAGATCCGTCTATTCACGTTGTTGCCTGGGAGTTAGAGATGCTGCGTTGGCTCTGGATGACCCTATGTTTGACCTTGAGTTCCTGTGGCGGAGGAGGCGCGACGCAGGGTGCAACCCAGCCCGCCGCTGAACCTGGCCGATATATCAGCCCTCAATACACCACGGGCCAGTTGACCACATACACCGACGTAATCTATTCGACTCGTCCGAATGTAGGCGGATCCCAGTACACCTCGGACATCAACATGCCGAAAGAACTGGGCGGCGCAGTCCTTAACTTGAAGCTCGATGTCGGTGTGCCGCCCAACGCCACGGCAGCGAATCCGCAGCCGCTCATCATCTTGATACATGGAGGCGGTTTCTCGGCCGGCGGCAAGGAAGACTATCGGCAGGCCGCACTTTCTTACGCCCGTGCCGGCTATGTCGCCGCGACCATCAATTACCGGCTCACACCCAACAACATCAACAACGCCACGGCACGGCTCACGGCCATCACGAATGCCAGCGACGACGCCATGAACGCAATACGCTACCTCAAAGCCAATGCCGCTCTTTATCATATAGACGCAACCCGCACCGCCACCATCGGCAACTCGGCTGGCGGTGGAATCTCGCTGATCAACGCCATCGAGTTCGACACCTTTCCGAATACTGTCTCGGACTACCCTGGCGTGTCCTCTCAAGTCGCCGCCGCCATTGCCACGGGTGCGACCCTGATCGACCGGACCGCCAACTTTGATTCCTACCTGCGTTACCAAGCCACCGACACCCCTGTCCTCCTGTTCCACGCCAACCCCACGGACTCAATCACCGGCGCAACCTGGGTCGGCAATGTGCTACCCACGCAGAGCCGCATCGACGCCTCCGGCAACACATGTGGCGTGGTTGCCCAAGCAGATATGACACACGTCGTTGACCTTTCCCCGGACGGAATCTGGTGGTCAAGCTTGAAACCCTTCTTATGGGATAGGTTGCGCCTGGCTTCGATGCCGTAACCTGATCGGGCGCTCGCGGCGCGGGCCGAACCCGCTCCACATTTTGTGATCCAATCGGCAAGCTTCATCGGCATTCTCCGTCGATGGCGGAACGAGTAACTGCTAGGTCGAAGTTTCGCTCAGTCGAGCGATGGCAGGCGCGGTGAGTTGGTGGAAGAGGCGTTCGATTTGCTCGACGGGCTGGGTGCATCGACCTTCCACCCACCATGCCAGCAACTCGACGAGGGCGCCGGCGATATAGTGGGCGCTTGCGTCGCGCCGCCATTGCGTCGCTGAGAGGCGCGAAAGATCGTCCTTGGCAAGTTGCAGCACCATTTCACGAAAACGCGTCTGCACAACATGGCCGCTGCGCCGGCCGATGAGCGCGCGGAACAACTTGCGCTGTTCGTGTACGTGCTCGATCAGCCCGCGTACGAACGGCAGCCCGCCGTGGCCCTCGTCCTTCGCGGCCTTGGCTTGCTCGCGTAGCGCGCCGCGCAGGTCGCCCAGACCGCCGGCGAGCAACTCCTCCTTGTTCCGAAAGTGCATGTAGAACGTCGAGCGGCCCACGTTCGCCCGCTCGCATATGTCCTGCACGCTGAGATCATCCCAGCCGCGCTCGGGCAGCAAGGAAACCAGCGCATCGCGCAAGGCGTAGCGGGTTCGTTGTACTCGACGGTCGATCGATTCTGAAACTTTGGCGGCCAAGGAAACCTCCTTTTCTGGACAACACCCGCGTTCCTGTCCGGAACCGCGCATTAAGCGCCCCAGTGTTCTACCGGTTTCGGAACGCAGCCACGATCATAGACATATGTCCAATACAAAACAAGGTGTCCAAATGATCGAACTATCCGCTGTCAGCAAGATTTTCCCCGGAGGGGAATGCGGTTTTATCGCCCTGGACCACATCGACCTGCGCTTGCCGACGAGTGAGTTCGTCGCCATCGTCGGCAAGTCGGGCAGCGGGAAGTCGACGCTGATCAATCTGATCGCCGGCATCGACCGGCCCAGCAGCGGCGCGATCCGCGTGGGCGGAACGAAAGTCGAGGAACTTGACGAATCCCGGCTGGCCGCCTGGCGTGGGCGTAACGTGGGCGTGGTGTTCCAGTTCTTTCAGCTCCTGCCGACGTTGACCATCCTGGAAAACGTGATGCTGCCGATGGACTTCTGCCAAACCCTGCCCCCACGGCAGGCGCGCGAACGCGCGCTGCGATTGCTGGCACAGGTGGGCGTTGCCGACCAGGCCGACAAGCTGCCGTCCAGCCTCTCGGGTGGGCAGCAACAACGCGCCGCCATCGCCCGCGCGCTGGCTAACGACCCGCCGCTGATCGTTGCCGACGAGCCGACCGGCAATCTCGATTCGCACACCGCCCAGGCCGTCCTGGTACTGCTCGCGAACCTGGCTCAGGCGGGCAAGACAGTCCTGATGGTTACCCACGAGCGCGACATGACGCAATTCGCGGACCGCATCGTGACCCTGGCCGACGGCAAGGTGGTGGCGCAGACGACCACTGCCGGCCACGCGCGCCGCTGGCCGCGGGAGGTCGCCCATGCGTAACGGCAAACTGCTCGTTGCCGCATGTTTGTGGTCGCTCGCGTTAGCCGCCTCCGCCACCAACGACCAGAACATCCTCATCGTCGACGCCACCGGCTTCGCGCATGCGCGCGGGCATGCCATCGCCAAGCTATTCCAACCCGCAGACAACGTCCTTGAGCATGGGCGGCAGCAATCGATCGTCGAGATTCGGGACGGTAAGGCGAGTTTCGAGTTCGCGGGACTGCCGGCCGGCAGCTATGCGGTCGTGGTGTTTCACGACGAAAACGACAACGGCGAGATCGACCATAACCGATTGGGGCTGCCCAGCGAGGCGCTCGGCTTTTCGAACGGTTTCAGGCCGGGAGTCTTCTCCGGACTGCCCAGCTTCGACAAGCTGCGCGTCGAACATTCCGTGGAATCCCAACACATCGAGGTAATCGTCAAATGAACCTCACTCCGGGAACCCGCCTGCCGAGTCCGCGCTGGATCAAGTTGATTCGCGACTTTCACGCCGAAAAGGAGCGCATGCTATTCATGCTGCTGGCAATCACCGTCAGCCTCGTCGCGGTCGGCGCCGTGCTGGGCGGCTATACCGTGCTCTCCCGCGAGATCGCCGCGAACTATCTTGGCACCCGCCCATTTCACGCCACGCTGGAGCTTCCCGGCGGCGTCGGCGCCGATGCCTTGGCGCTGGCGAGACAGCATCCGGCGATCCGGGACGCCGAGGCGCGCGACGTCGTGCTGGCCCGCGCCGACGTCGACCGAAACTGGCGGTCCTTGCTACTGTTCGTGATCGACGATTTCGCCGCGATGCGCGGCAACACCTTCACGCCGCTCACTGGCGCCTGGCCGCCGGCCACGGGTAGCATGCTGATCGAACGCACGGCGATATCCATGCTGAACGCCGACGTCGGCGGCCGGGTGCGGGTGAAGACCTCCCATGGCGCCGTGCGCGAGGTTCCCGTCACGGGCCTGGTGCATGACCCGGGGCTGGCCCCGGCATGGCAGGAGCGTAGCGGCTACGGCTATATCACGCGCGACACCCTCGCGGCCTTGGGTGAGGCGCCGCTGCTGCACGAACTGCGCATTAACTTGCGCGACCCGGCGGCCGGCCCCAGGGAGATCGAATCGGTTGCCGCCGAGCTCGCTGGCCAACTCGCCGAGCGTGGCCAGGCGGTGCATGAAATCCGCGTGCCGCCGCCGCGCCAGCATCCGCACCAGCGGCAGATGACGACCATCCTGTTCATGATGCTCGCGTTCAGTCTGATGGCGCTGGTGTTGAGCGGCATTCTGGTCGCGACTTCATTGAACGCGATGCTCGCCCGGCAGGTACGCGAGATCGGCGTGATGAAGGCCATCGGCGCGCGAACCGCCCAGATCACCCTTATGTACGCTGTCCTGGTCGCCGCCATCGGCGTGGCCGCGGTGGCCGTGGCGATTCCCGTGGGTCTCGCCGGCTCGCAAGTGCTCGCAAAGGCGGTGGCCAATCTGCTGAATTTCAGCATCGCCGACGCCAGCGTACCCGCATGGGTGTTTGGCGTGCAAATGCTCGCCGGCATGCTGGTGCCGCTGCTGATCGCCGCGCTCCCGATCCGGCGCGCGAGCCGGATGAGCGTGAGCGCCGCCATCGCCCTACACGGTGTCGGCAGCGACAGCCTGCGTCTGCGCACCGCCAAGCTGCCCTGGCCGGTGCGCAACGCGCTACGCCGCCCCGCCCGGCTGGCGCTCACCGTCGGCCTGTTGGCGGCCGGCGGCGCCATGTTCATGACCGCGCTCAACGTGTCGAATAGTTGGGAGCGCAATATCGCCAAGGTCTACGAGACGCGCCATTACGATGTCGAGGTTCGCTTCCACGAACCGCAAGCGGCGGCGGTCGCCCAAAGCGTACGCGCGGTACCAGGCGTCGTCTGCGTCGAGGCTTGGGGCTATAGCCCGGCGGCTTTTGCCAAACCCGGCCACGTCGATGTGGTGCGCACCTATCCCGATCGCGGGCACGCCAGTTTCGCCTTGCTGGCGCCCCCCGCCGACACGCGGCTGGTGGACTTCCCGGTGCTCGCCGGCCGGTGGCTGAAGCCCGACGACACGGACGCGGTGGTGTTGAACCATGCGGCAGCCGCGCAAGCGCAGCAGCTTCGCGTCGGCGACAGCGTCGACTTGTCCATAGACGGCAAGGCGACGTCCTGGCGCGTCGCCGGCATCGTCGAGGAGATCGGCTCGGCGGGTGTTGCCTATGTCACCGACCAGGCGTTTGCAAGGGTCGCGGGATTGCCCGGCCAGGCGCGCACGCTCAGGATTGCCACCCAGGCCGGTTCGGGCGAAGCGCGCACTGCCATCATCCGTGCCATCGAGCAGCGCCTCGCCGATGACGGCGTGGGCGTGGAAAACGCGCTGCCCTTGGCCGAGCTGCGCACCGCCATGGCCGACCACATCGTGATCCTGATTCGCTCGCTGGTGGCACTGGCCGCCGTGATGGCCACGGTGGGTGCGCTGGGCTTAAGCTCCGCGATGAGCGTCAGCGTGCTGGAACGCACGCGCGAATTCGGGGTAATGAAAACCATCGGCGCCACGCCGGCACGCATTATCCGGCTGGTGGTCGCCGAGTCGTTCTTCATCGGGGCCTTGAGCTGGCTCGCGGCGCTGCTCGTTTCCCTCCCGCTCACCTGGCTGGTGGATACGCTGGTCGGCAACCTGGGGTTTGTCGCACCCTTGCCGTTCGTGATTGCGTCCCGGCCGCCAGTGATGTGGCTGGTCCTGGTGGCCACCGTGGCGTTCGTAGCGACCCTGGTACCGGCGCGCCGTGCGTCGCGGATGTCGGTAGCGGGAGCGTTGGTTCAGTTGTGATGCGACTGCGGCTGATGCAACTCACCGTTACTGGATCACGCCGCCACCCAGGCACACCCGCGACTCATACAGCACCACACTTTGCCCCGGCGTCACCGCCCACTGCGGTTCGGCGAAGGAAATCTCGCAACTCTGCGCGTCGACGGATTCCACCTCGCACGGCGCATCGGGCTGACGATAGCGCGTCTTGGCCGTGTAGACCCAGTGGGTGTGAGGTAGCCGACCGTTGACCCAGGACAGGTCGGCGGCGCTCAGGCGGTCCTTCAGCAGCGCCGGGTGGGCGTGGCCCTGCACGACATAGAGCAGATTCTTCTCCATGTCCTTGGCGGCGACATACCAGGCCTCGTGGTCGCCGAGTTCGTCGGCGTTGCCCTTGATGCCGCCAATGCCGAGGCCCTTGCGCTGGCCGAGCGTGTGATACATCAAACCCTCGTGCCGACCGATGATCCGGTCTCCTTCCAGGGTGCGTATCTCCCCCGGCTGGGTGGGCAGGTAACGACTGAGGAATTCGCGAAAGGGCCGCTCGCCGATGAAGCAGATGCCGGTGGAATCTTTCTTGGCGAAATTCGGCAGGCCGGCGTCTTCGGCGATACGGCGCACCTGGCGCTTGTAGAGGTGTCCCACGGGAAACAAGGTCTTGCCCAATTGCGCCTGATTCAGACGATACAGAAAATAGCTTTGGTCCTTGTTGCCGTCCTCGGCCTTGAGCAGTTGCTGCTCGCCCTGGAACTCGCGCACCTGGGCGTAGTGGCCGGTGGCGATCTTGTCGGCGCCAAGCGTCAGCGCGTGATCGAGGAAGGCCTTGAACTTGATCTCGGCGTTGCATAGCACGTCGGGATTCGGTGTGCGGCCGGCCTGGTACTCGCGCAGGAACTCGCGGAACACCCGGTCCTTGTACTCGACGGAAAAATTCACCACTTCCATGTCGATGCCGATGACATCGCAGACCGCGGCGACATCGATCAGGTCCTGGCGCGTCGAGCAGTATTCGGCATCATCGTCGTCCTCCCAGTTCTTCATGAACAGGCCGATGACTTTCCAGCCCTGCTGTTTCAGCAGCAGGGCCGCCACCGACGAATCGACGCCACCGGACATGCCGACGATGACCGTTTTGTCAGACACTGGGAATTCCTTCCATGATGAGGCCTTGTCGCCTCATGAATAATGCCGGATCAGCTCGAGCGGAAAACGCCGCCCGGCGAGGTAATCGGCCACGCACTGCATGACCAGCGGGCTGCGATGGCGATCGCGGTTCGCTTCGAGTTCCGCCGGCGTCAGCCACAACGCGCGCAGGATGCCAGCGTCAAGCGCGCGCCCGGCTTCATGCCCGCCCAACTCGCCGCAAAAGGCAAAGCGCAGATAGGTGATGTCGCCGGCCGGGCGCGGCCACTGGTAGATTCCGATCAGCGCGCTCGGCGCGAAATGCCAGGCGGATTCCTCCAGCGTCTCGCGGGCGCAAGCCGCGACCAGCGATTCGCCTTCGTCCAGATGCCCGGCCGGCTGGTTGAAGCGCACGCCGTCGTCGGTTTCCTCCTCGACCACCAGGAATTTTCCGTCGCGCTCAACGACCGCGGCAACGGTGACATTGGGTTTCCAGATCGGATTCATGCGTATATTTTAGCGCGCCTGCCACGCGCCTTCCGGCCATGCCGACAAATCGGCTAAAATCATTCTTTTTTGCGACCGATACAGGAGATACACGATGTCCATGTCCGACCGCGACGGTTTCATCTGGTACGACGGCAAGCTCGTGCCCTGGCGCGACGCCACAACGCACGTGTTGACGCATTCCCTGCACTACGGCCTGGCGGTATTCGAGGGCGTGCGCGCCTACCATGCGGTCAATGGCACGGCGATCTTCCGCCTCAAGGAACACACCGACCGCCTGTTCACCTCGGCGCACATCTACCGCATGCCGATACCTTATGACAAGGCCACATTGATGGAGGCGCAGAAGGAAGTGGTGCGCGCCAACCAGCTCGACTCCGCCTATATCCGTCCAATCGCTTTCTACGGTTCGGAAAAAATGGGCGTCAGCCCGCGCGGCGCCCAGGTGCATGTCGCCGTCGCCGCCTGGCCCTGGGGCGCCTACCTCGGCGAGGAGGGTCTGGAGAAGGGTATCCGCGTCCGGACCTCCAGCTATGCGCGGCATCACGTCAATGTCACCATGGCGCGCGCCAAGGTCGCCTCGACCTATGCCAATTCGATACTCGCCAACATGGAAGCCATCGACGACGGGTACGACGAAGCCTTGTTGCTGGACGTCGACGGCTTCGTCGCCGAGGGCGCCGGCGAGAATCTTTTCATCGTCAAGGACGGCGTGATCTATGAGCCGGAAATCGCCTCGGCACTGACCGGTATCACGCGCGCCTCGGTGCATGTGCTGGCCCGGGAACTCGGCTACAACGTGGTGACCAAGCGTCTCACCCGCGACGACATCTACATCGCCGACGAAGCTTTCTTCACCGGCACCGCCGCCGAAGTCACCCCGATCCGCGAACTCGACCGCCGCCAGATCGGCGCCGGCAGCCGCGGCCCGGTCACCACCAAGCTCCAGAGCCTGTTCTTCGACGTGGTCAACGGCAGATCGCCTGCCCATGTCGACTGGCTCACCCCTGTGGCATAAGGGGACAAACGCTTGAACCCAATTCACATAGAGACCAGGCAAGGAAATCCCATGACGCAAGATACCGACACCGCCAGCGAAGTCACCCTCACCGCGCATGATCTGCCTCTGCATTGTCCGCGCCCCGGCAGCCCGCTGTGGGCGCGCCACCCGCGCGTGTTCCTCGACATGCTGAAGACCGGCGAAGCGCGCTGCCCCTATTGCGGGACCAACTACCGCTTCAGCGGCGAGGCGCCGAAGGGCCACCATTAAGGAAGCGTGGATCGGGAGAAGGACGCTCCCGTTTCCCGTCCAGCACCGCCATGAAGATCCTCATCGTCGCTCCCTCCTGGATCGGCGACACCATACTCGCGCAGCCGCTGCTGATGCGTTTGCACGAACTGCATCCGGATCTCTCCATCGACGTACTCGCCCCCGCCTGGAGCGCGCCGCTACTGGCGCGTATGCCCGAGGTGCGGCGCGTCCTCGACAATCCCTTCGCCCATGGTGATTTCAATCTTCTGGCGCGCCGACGGCTGGGCCAGGCACTGCGCGGGGAGGCTTATGACCAGGCCATCGTCTTGCCGAATTCATGGAAATCGGCGTTGGTACCCTTTTTCGCCGAGATTCCGCTGCGTACCGGTTATATCGGTGAATGGCGCATCGGCCTGCTGAACCGTCGCCACAAGCTGGATCCGGTTGATTTCCCGCAGCTCGCCCAGCGCTACGCTCGGCTTGCCGAAGCGCCCGATGCTCTGCCCTTGCACCCGCGCGCGCTGCCGCAACCCCGCCTAAACTCGACTTCGGCACAACAGCAAGCGGTGCGCAACGCACTGAGCCTGCCGCTGTATGCCCAACCCGCAATATTCTGCCCCGGCGCCGAGTTCGGTCCGGCCAAACGCTGGCCGGCTCGCCACTACGCCGAACTGGCGCGGCGCCTGGCTTCCGACGATCTGCCGGTGTGGCTGGTCGGCTCGGAGAAAGACAGGACGCTGGGTGAAGAAATCGCGCGACTGGCACCCGGCGCCGCGCTCAATCTATGCGGGCGCACCAACCTGGAACAGGCGCTGGACCTGATCGCCGGCGCACGCCTGGTGGTCAGCAACGATTCCGGCCTGATGCATGTCGCGGCAGCCTTGGATCGACCGCTGCTCGCGCTTTACGGCTCGTCGAGTCCGGCATATACCCCGCCGCTGTCGCCGCGTGCGAAAATCGTCTCCCTGCATACCGATTGCAGCCCCTGTTTCAAGCGCGTCTGTCCTCTCGGTCACTTCAAGTGCCTTGAGAACTTGACGCCCGAAACCGTGCTGGAATACCTCTGATGCCCGCCCAGACCCCTCCGAAGGCCATATTCCCCACGCCGCAGGACGCCGAGGCGGCCTTCTACGACGCCATCGAACGCGCCGATCTGGAAGCCCTGATGACGGTGTGGGCCGAAGACGAGGAAATCGTCTACATTTCGCCCGGCGGTCCGCGCATGATCGGCTATGCCAGCGTGCGCGATGCCTGGCGGCGCATTTTCGAAAGCGGCCAACGCCTCGTCGTGACGCTGAGCCAGCCGGTAATCCTGCAAGGCATGCTGGTGTCGGTACACAGCCTGTGCGAACAGATCGGGCTGCGTGACGGCGAGGCCGGGCAAACCGCGCCACTGGTCGCGACCAACGTGTACGTACGCGGCGCACTCGGCTGGCGCCTGCTGCTGCATCACGCTTCACCGGCGCCGCCGGAATCGCAGAACGAAATTCCCAAGACACTGCACTGAAGCTTCCCCCAATGCCACATCGTTATCGGGCTCCCGCGTGGCTCCTCGGAGCCCATCTCCAGACCGTCTGGCCGCTGCTGCGCAAGCCGGCGCCGCCGACTTACCGACGCGAGCGCTGGGAAACGCCGGATGGCGATTTCATCGATCTGGACTGGATCGACGGGCCGGCCACGGCACCGCTGCTGGTGCTGTTTCACGGCCTTGAAGGCAGCTCACATAGCCACTATGCTCGCTCGCTGATGCGTGCCATCAGGCGGCGCCGCTGGCGCGGGGTGGTGGTGCATTTCCGTGGCTGCTCGGGGGAACCGAATCGCCTGGCGCGCGCCTACCATTCGGGGGACTCGGAAGAAATCGACTGGATTCTGCGACGCCTCGGCGAATCCGGGCCGCTGTTCTCGGTCGGCGTCTCCCTCGGCGGCAACGCCCTGCTCAAGTGGCTGGGCGAACAGGGCGCGGCCGCGCGCCGGCTGATTGCGGCGGCTGCGGCGATCAGCGCCCCGCTCGATCTCGCCGCTTCCGACGCGTCGTTGACCCGGGGCGTCAACCGCCTCTATGCTCGGCATTTTCTACAGCGCCTGGTTCCCAAGGCGCTGGAGAAGCTGGAACGCTACCCCGGCCTGTATCGCGCCGACGCGGTGCGGGCCGCGCGCAGCCTGGGTGCTTTCGACGACGTGGTGACCGCGCCGCTGCATGGTTTCCGCGACGCGGCCGACTACTATGCGCGCAGCAGCGCCAAGCAGTTCCTCGCCGCCATCGAAGTGCCGACCCTGTTGCTCAACGCCCTGAACGACCCGTTCCTGCCCGCGACGGCGCTTCCCGGGCCCGGCCAGATGTCGTCGTCGCTGAACCTGGAAACGCCCAACGCCGGTGGTCATGTGGGCTTTGTCCAGGGCGTCTTTCCCGGCCAACTCGAATGGCTGCCTGGCCGTATCCTGGCGTTTTTCGAACAACAAATCGAAAAGCGGAACACCAGAGATAAGTGAGATAATCATGCATCGTCGATCAAAGAGTGTTGAGGCTATGGATACCCCTGCTCCGGAAATCTTCAAGGCTTATGACATCCGCGGCATCGTCGGCAAGACGCTGACGCCGCAGGCGGTTCGCGCCATCGGCCAGGCACTCGGCTCGGAAGCTGCGGCGCGCGGCCAGACCACCATCGCCGTCGGCCGCGACGGACGCCTGTCCGGTCCGGAACTGTCCGCGGCATTGGCGCAGGGCTTGAACACCGCCGGCATCAACGTGCTGAACATCGGCTGCGTGCCCACCCCGCTTTCCTATTTCGCTGCCTATCAGCTCGGCACCCACAGCGCGGTATCGGTCACCGGCAGCCATAACCCGCCCGACTACAACGGACTGAAAATGGTGCTGGGCGGCGATACTCTGTATGGGAAGCAGATACAGGCCTTGCGCAGCCGCATCGAGCGCGGCGACATGATCACTGCCGCAATCAAGGGCACCACCCGGCCGGCCGACGTACGCAGCGCTTATCTCGACCGCATCCTCGGCGATGTGAAGCTCGCACGGCCGATGAAGATCGTCGTCGATTGCGGCAACGGCGTCGCCGGCGAACTGGCACCGCAGCTTTTCCGCCGCATGGGCTGCGAAGTCCTGCCGCTGTTCTGCGAAGTCGACGGCAACTTCCCGAATCACCATCCCGATCCTTCCAAGCCGGAAAACCTGCGCGACGTGATCCGCGCCCTCAAGGAAACCGATGCGGAGCTGGGCCTGGCCTTCGATGGCGACGGCGACCGCCTCGGCGTGGTCACCAAGGACGGCGAAATCATCTATCCCGATCGCCAACTGATGCTGTTCGCCGCCGACATACTGACGCGCAATCCCGGCGCGCAGATCATCTACGACGTCAAATGCACGCGCAACCTGGCGACCTCGATCCGCTACCAGGGCGGCGTTCCGCTGATGTGGAACACCGGCCATGCCTTCATCAAGTCCAAGCTCAAGGAAACGGGCGCCCTGCTGGCCGGCGAAATGAGCGGCCACATGTTCTTCAAGGAGCGCTGGTACGGCTTCGACGACGGCCTGTACGCGGCGGCGCGCCTGCTGGAAATCGTCTCGCGCTGGACCGACGCCAACTGGCCCCTGAAGCATCTGCCCAATGCGCTCTCCACACCCGAACTCAACCTCAAGATGCGCGAAGGCGAGCCCCACGCTCTGATCGAGCAATTGCAGAAACGCTCCACCGAACTGTTTCCGGGTGCCGTCGAGCTGAACTGCATCGACGGCGTGCGCGCCGAATACGCCGACGGCTTCGGCCTGGTGCGTGCTTCCAATACCACGCCGGTGGTGGTCCTGCGTTTCGAGGCGGACACCGCCGAGGCGCTGACGCGGATCAAGAGCGAGTTCAAGCGCGCCTTGCAAACCGCCAATCCCAATCTAGCCGTCGAATACTGACCATGGCCGAAGTCACCAGCGAGGAAATCTTCATCGGCCGCCAGCCGATCATGGATCGCCACCAGCAGTTGTACGCCTACGAATTGCTGTTCCGTAGCAGCCAGCAAAAGAACTCCGCCGAAGTCCTGGATAATCTCGCCGCCACCGCCAACGTCATCATGCATGCCTTTGCCGATCTCGGCATCGAGGACGGCCTGGGCTCCTACAAGGGATTCATCAACTGCGATGAATCCCTGCTGGTGTCGGACATGCTGGAAGCATTGCCGTCGGAAAAGATCGTGCTCGAGGTACTGGAAACCGTGGAAGTCACGCCGGCCATCGTCGAACGCTGCACGGAACTGAAGGCGCGCGGCTTCACCATCGCCCTCGACGATTTCATCAAATACGAAGACAAATACAAACCCTTGCTCGACATCGTCGAGATCGTCAAAGTGGATATCCTGCCGCTCGACCAGGCGGCACTGAATGAGGCGACGCGGGCGCTCAAGCAATGGCCGCTGATGCTGTTGGCGGAGAAAGTCGACTCGCAGGAACAGGCGGCTTATTGCCACAAGCTCGGCTACGATCTGTTCCAGGGTTATTACTTCGCCAAGCCGACGATCATCGCCGGCAAGAAGCTCAACCTTTCGCAGATGGCATTGCTACAGTTGCTGGGCCTGGTGCTGGCCGATGGCGAAGTTCCGGAAATGGAGAAAGTGCTCAAGCGCGAACCGGGGCTGACCATGAACCTGTTGCGCCTGACCAACTCGGTCGCCACCGGCGTGCGCACCAAGGTCACCTCGATGCGCCACGCCATCCAGGTGCTGGGCATGCGCCAACTGCAACGCTGGCTGCAACTGCTGCTGTATACCAACCCCGCCGGCGGCAACAACAACGTCGCCAGTCCCTTACTGCAACTCGCCGCCACGCGCGGACGGCTGATGGAACTGATGGCCGGCAAATTGCGTCACGGCGATCGCGGCTTCGAGGACCATGCCTTCATGACCGGCATCATGTCACTGATGCCGACACTGATGGGCATCCCGATGGAGAAGATCCTGACCACGGTGAATTTCGGCAACGACGTGCGCGAGGCGCTGGAGTCGTACAGCGGCACCCTCGGCACTATGCTCAGCCTGACCGAAGCACTGGAAGGCAGCGACATCCAGCTATGCCACGACCTGACCGAAAAACTCAGCGGCATCGATGCCGGCGTAGTCAACGCCTGCCTCACCCAGGCGCTGGCCTGGGCCAACAATATCGGCAAGGAAAACGCCTGATATAGATGGCGTTCGCGGCTGCAAAGAATGGCGAGCCTGACCCATTAGATCCCCTATCAACCATTGAAGAACTCGTGTGTCAGAACATTTGGCTACTGCAATGACAATATCTGACAAAATCAAGAACAACCGTGACCGGCGAAAACAATATATCGCGTGGTTCTGTGCCACGCTCGCCATGCCATTGACCGCAGTACCGATGATAAAGGGCCTCATTCCAAATATTAATTTAGATGGCTTCACAGCAATCGCACTTTTTGTGTGTTGGGGATTTGCGAGTTCCGTACTCTGGCGCCATTTCATACACAAAGGCGAGTAATACCAATCAAAGGTTCCAGGCTCGGATTTCGCAAGCAAAGGGGCTCGAATTTCCCCAGCGTCTCGCCTGACTGAGCGTGAAGGCTACGCGATAGAGTCGGACGGCGAAGCCAGTCTCTCAAGTCTTGCGGCGCAATGCATCCAACCAGTCGGCCACGGCCAGCCCGGTACCGTATTCCCAGGCGCGCAGCTTGCCCGGTTCGATCAATCGGTATTCGGCGAGTTCTTCGTTGAGCCGAATTTCACCTTCGGCTTCGACATGGAAAGCCATGATCACTTCGTGCTTGCGCTGGAACGGATAGACGCCGATCAGCGTGACCGCTGTCGTGTCCAGATCCAGCTCCTCCTTGACCTCGCGGGCCACCGCTTCACGGGGTGATTCGTCGCGTTCGAGAAAGCCGGTGATCAGGCCGAACATCTTCTCCGGCCAGCCTGTGCCGCGCGCCAGGATGATGCGCCCATCGCGCTCCACCAGCGCGGCCACCACCGGCGCCGGATTGTCCCAATGAACGAAGCCGCACTCGTTGCGCGGACAGGCGCGCCGCGGCAAACCGCCGAGATCGAGAGTCGCGAGCGGTGCAGCGCAACGGGGGCAAAAATTAAAGTCGTTGTTCAACCCAGGCTTTCACTGAGGCGAGTGCGGAGCCAAGATTTTCCGGCTGGTTGCCGCCGGCCTGGGCCATGTCGGGCCTGCCGCCGCCCTTGCCGCCGACCAGAAGCGCCACCGCGTTGACCAGTTCGCCGGCTTTGACTTTCGCCGTGAGGTCTGGCGTCACGCCGGCGATCAGCGTCACCTTGCCGTCGGCCGCGCTGCCGAGCACGATGATGGCGCTCTTCAGCTTGTCCTTGAGCTTGTCGAGGGTCTCGCGCAATGCCAGGCTGTCCGCGCCCTCCATCACCGCCGCCAACACCTTGACGTTGTTCACATCGACGGCGCTGTCGATCAGGTCGTCGCCCTGGCTAGCGGCCAGCTTGGACTTCAAGCGCGCCAGTTCCTTCTCCAGCGCCTTCACGCCGTCGATGATCTGCGCCACGCGGGCCGCCGCCTCGGCCGGCTGGGCCTTGATCTGTGCAGCGATACCGTCGAGCTGGGCGAGCTGGCGCTGCACGTAGGCAACGGCATTGTCACCGGTCACCGCCTCGATGCGCCGCACGCCCGCCGCCACACCGCTTTCGGCGACGATCTTGAACAGGCCAATGTCGCCGCAGCGCGCCACGTGGGTGCCGCCACACAATTCCTTCGACGAGCCGATGGAGAGCACGCGCACCTCGTCGCCGTATTTCTCGCCGAACAGCATCATGGCACCGGTCTTTTGCGCCGCCTCGATGGCCATGACGCGTGCCTCCGTGGCCATGTTGGCGATGATCTCGTCGTTGACAATCTTCTCGACGCGGCGGATTTCCTCGTCCGTCATCGGCTGGGTGTGGGCGAAGTCGAAGCGGGTCTTGTCGGGATCGACCTGCGAGCCCTTCTGCTGGACGTGTCCGCCGAGCACCTCGCGCAGAGCGGTGTGCATCAGGTGAGTGGCCGAGTGATTGCGCATGGTGCGCAGCCGCGCCTGCGCATCGACGCGGGCGGCGACGCTGTTGCCGACGCTGAGGCTGCCGGTCTTGACGATGCCGTGGTGGCCGGACACGTTGGCCTGGATTTTCTGGGTGTCCTCGACAGCGAAGATGCCGTGCACCGATTGCAGCGTTCCGCGGTCGCCGACCTGGCCGCCGGACTCCGCATAGAACGGCGTGTGGTCGAGCACCACCACGCCCAGATCGCCCTCGCGCAGCTCGTTGACTGCCGCTCCTTCCCGGTACAGCGCCAGCACGTTGGCCTTGAATTCAAGCGTATCGTAGCCGTGGAAGGTCGAGGCCGGGCCGGTATAGTCGAACGCGGCGGCCATCCTGAACTTGCCGGCGGCCCGCGCCTGCTCCTTCTGCCGCGCCATGGCGGCGTCGAAGGCCACGGCGTCGACGCTAACCCCGCGCTCGCGGCAGACGTCGGCGGTCAAGTCGAGCGGGAAGCCATAGGTGTCGTGGAGCTTGAAGGCGGTCTCGCCGTTGAAGATCTGGACGCCGTCATTGGTCATCGCGGCCAGATCGGCTTCGAGGATTGCCATGCCGTGCTCGATGGTCGCGAAGAAGCGCTCTTCCTCCTGACGCAGCATGTCCATGACGCGCTTCTCGCCGGCAGCCAGTTCCGGATAGGCCACACCCATTTCGGCGACCAGGTCCGGCACCAGCCGGTGGAAGAAGGCCGCGCGTATTCCGAGTTTGTAGCCGTGGCGGATGGCGCGGCGGACGATGCGGCGCAGGACGAAGCCGCGTCCCTCGTTGCCGGGAATCACGCCGTCGGCGATGAGGAAGGAACAAGCGCGAATGTGGTCTGCCAGGACGCGCAGGCTGGGGCTGTCGAGGTCGGCGCAACGGGTTTCGCGTGCGGCAGCCTGGACGAGGTTGCGCATCAGGTCGATGTCGTAATTCGAATGGACGTGCTGCAACACCGCGGCGATGCGTTCCAGGCCCATGCCGGTATCGACGCTCGGCTTGGGCAGGGGGTGCATCACGCCGGCCTCGTCGCGGTTGAACTGCATGAAGACGTTGTTCCAGATCTCGATGTAGCGGTCGCCGTCCTCCTCCGGGCTGCCGGGCGGGCCGCCGGGAATCTCCGGACCGTGATCGTAGAAGATTTCGCTGCACGGGCCGCAGGGTCCGGTATCGCCCATCATCCAGAAGTTGTCCGAAGCGTAGCGCGCGCCCTTGTTGTCGCCGATGCGGATGACGCGTTCGGCCGGCACGCCGATCTCCTTGGTCCAGATGTCGTAGGCCTCGTCGTCCTCGGCATACACGGTCACCCACAGCTTGTCGGCGGGCAGCTTGAACACGCCCGTCAGCAGTTCCCAGGCATAGCGGATGGCGTCCTGCTTGAAATAGTCACCGAAGCTGAAGTTGCCCAGCATCTCGAAGAAGGTATGGTGGCGCGCGGTGTAGCCGACGTTCTCCAGGTCGTTGTGCTTGCCGCCGGCGCGCACGCATTTCTGCGAGGTGGTGGCACGGCTGTAGGGGCGTTTGTCGAAGCCGAGAAACACGTCCTTGAACTGGTTCATGCCGGCGTTGGTGAACAACAGGGTCGGATCGCCCGCCGGCACCAGGGAGCTGGAGGAGACGATCTGGTGCCCTTTCGAAGCGAAGAAGTCGAGGAATTTCTGGCGGATTTCGGCGCTGTTCATGGAATGCTCGTAAGTCCCTGCGGAAAAACCCGATTTTAGCATCCCCGCCACCTCCAGCACCTTCGCCGCCGGAAGTGGCAGAATGTTCCATGCACTGGTCTTGTGGGCAAATTCCGCTGGAGCTGCGGATAAATGCCCTACAATCCCGATAGCATTGAAAGTTAACTTGGTTCACAAGCTACCAAACTATGGAAATGAATCGCGTCGGCAAATTCGAGACTCGCCGCATCGTCAATGAAATCGATGCCGTGCTGATTGCATCCTATGGCGTCAATATGCTGGATGCGAAGATTACCCGCGAGGAAGCCATGCGTGCATTCAACGAGGCCGGCTCCGCCAGGCAGGCCGCCGAACTGTGCGCCAGCCGCCATGGAATAGCCCGGCAGCAGGTCAATCCGACTTCCGATTAGTTCTCGCCCTGCCAACGACAGCGAGTGCGGATCCCGCGGCTCCAGAGGCCGTTGCGGCGGATTGATTGCCGGATAACAAACAGTTGCAAATCCGCCGGAACCTCCGCGCCTCGGGAAGGCTCAATGGTGATGCATGAGTAAGGCCCTCGCCTTAGGGCCGGGCGCTTTCTATCGATCAATTCCCTGTGAGGTCTGTCAATGGAATCGAAAAAATTACCCTCCCGCATCAAGCAACTCTTCGTCGCCGCGACGATTGCGACCACGCTGCTAGGCGGCTATGCCTATTCCCAGCGGGACCAATCGCCGGCCGCCGCGGCCTTGCCTGTGCACCAGGACGAGCCGGTCGTGAACCAGTCGGCGCGGAAGTTGACGGCGCTGCCGGATTTTTCTGAAATCGCTGCCCAGCAGGGTCCGGCTGTGGTCAATATCAGCGTGTCGGGCGCCGTCAAGACCGGTTTCCCGGGCTTCCCCGGTGCTCCCCGGATGGATCCGGATGATCCGTTCTACGACTTTTTCAAACGCTTTCAGGTACCGCAGCCACAGGGCAACGTGCCCATGCATGGCCTGGGATCGGGCTTCATCGTCAGCCCCGACGGGGTGGTTCTGACCAACGCCCATGTGGTCGCCGACGCCGACGAAGTGACGGTCAAGCTGACCGACAAGCGCGAGTTCAAGGCCAAGGTCATCGGCCAGGACAAGCTTTCGGATGTGGCGGTACTCAAGATCGAGGCGAAAAATCTGCCGACGGTCAGGATCGGCGATCCCGAGCAAAGCCGCGTCGGCGAGTGGGTGGTGGCGATCGGCTCGCCCTTCGGCTTCGAGAACAGCGTGACTGCTGGCATCGTCTCCGCCAAGTCCCGGACTCTGCCCGACGAGGGTTATGTGCCTTTCCTGCAAACCGACGTGGCCATCAACCCCGGCAATTCAGGCGGCCCGCTGTTCAACATGAGTGGCGAAGTGATCGGCATCAATTCGCAAATCTACAGCCGCAGCGGCGGTTATCAGGGGCTCTCCTTCGCCATCCCGATCGACGTGGCGATGAAAGTGGAACGCCAGTTGCTCGATCATGGCAAAGTCAGCCGCGGGCGCCTGGGCGTGACCATCCAGGAGGTCAACCAGGATCTGGCCGACTCCTTCGGACTCGACAAGCCCGCCGGTGCCCTGGTAAGCGCCGTGGAGAAGGGCAGCCCGGCGGCAAAGGCTGGCATCGAACCCGGCAACGTGATCCTCAAGTTCAACGGCAAGACCATCGCCCGTTCCGCCGACTTGCCGCCGCTGGTGACCGACTTGGCGCCGGGATCGGCAGCGACTCTGACGCTATGGCGCAAGGGAAAGGCCGAGGAAATCTCGGTCAAGGTCGGCGAAATGAAAACCACCGAGGCGAGGAACAAGCCTGCCGACGATGACAAAGGCAAATTGGGTGTGGCCGTCCGCCCATTGACTCCGGACGAGCGCAAGCAGGCCGACGTCGACGCGGGCCTGCTGGTGGAAAACGTCGGCGACGGCCCGGCGGCTCGCGCCGGGATACGGCCCGGCGACGTGATCCTGTCAGCGAACGGAGAAACGGTGGTCAGCGTGGAGCAGCTCCGCTCGATCGTCAGCAAGAGCGGCAAGCGTCTGGCGCTGCTGGTGTTGCGCGGTCAAAACAGGATGTTCGTATCGCTCAAGCTGGATTGACCCGCCGGTTCGCCGTCGCACGGATCGCCTCGCCGCCGTATCCTCGCGGCGAGGTCCGGGCGTCTCCCGCGATCGGCCGGGGTGCGGATCGGAACGGCTATGGCCGCGGATCGAACAAGTCGAGCCGATCGGTGAAAACGGCGCTGACGCCGGCAGCGAACAGCCGGGCCGCATCTTCGGGCAGATTCACGGTGTAACAAACTAGTGGAAATCCGGCGGCGGTGATTTCGGCTGCGAGGGCCGGCTCGAGGTACCGCGCTGCGCAGTGCAGCGCCAGACACTCCAGCCGTTGCAGCCGTGCCCGCCAATCAGGCGGGACGAACTTCACCACCAGTGCGCGCGGCACCTCCGGCGCTTCCTCAAGAGCGGCGGCCAGCGCAACTTCGGAAAACGACGAGAACAACAACGGCACGTCCGGCCATTCATTGACCCAGGTACGCACCTGGCGCGCAACCGTGCTACCGGTCGCCACCTCATGCCCGCTGGCCGGTTTGATCTCGATATTCGCCGCCAGGCCCAGCGACCGGCAGGCATCCAGCGTTTGCCGCAGCGTCGGCAGGACTTCGCCGCTGAAGGCACGATGATGCTTTACGCCGGCATCGAGTCTGGAGAGTTCTTCCCAAGAAAACTCCGCGACGCCGCCGGCGCCACTGGTGGTTCTTTCCAGCGTCTGGTCGTGGATCAGCAAGGGCATGCCGTCGGCGCTGAGCATCACGTCGAACTCAACGACGCGAAATCCCAAACGGGCGGCCACGCCCAGACCGGCCAATGTATTCTCGGGCGTTAGCGCCCCGCCGCAACGATGCGCGATGAACCGCGGATATTCCCAACTCATGCCTTACCTCGCTGACGCCGCGCCGCCAAGGCCGGCGGGCTCCTGATTGAAACGCCGCGTCGCCGTATCGAGGGCTTCCTTGGCCGGTTTGCTATCGGCCCACACCTCGGCGATCTCCTGGTTGACGATTTCGCGCATGCGATACAGGCCGGCGCCATGCTTGGTTCTTGCCGTCGCGGGCTTGCGCTCCGAAAGCCGGCGGATCGCCGCATCGAGCAGCGTCGGCGCCACCCCGGCGGCCCTGAGTGCTTCAACCACCGGCGGCGTCATCGGCAGGAAGCCGGTCGCCCGTACCCATTCAACCTGGACCTCCGGGCGGAGCATGAAACCGACGAAACGCGCCGCGACCTGGTATTCCTTCTTCTTGTGGTTGGCCAACACCCACAACGCCGCACCATCGGGCAGAAACCTGGCCGGCGTGGCGTCGCGCACGTCATCGTAGTAGGGCATCGCCGCCACTCCCGCGGCGAAGCCGGCGCGTTGCGCCTCGGCATACAAGTAGGATTCGCCGGTCAGGATGGCGCAGTCGCCGGAAATGAATTTCCGGTCGGACTCGCTGCCCGCACCGAAATAACGCAGGTAATAACTCTTGTACCAGCTGGCCATCAGCGCCAGATGCTTGACGTTCACCAAACGGTTAAGGGCGATCCGCGGGGCGCCATTCTTCTCGCGCATGGCATAGTCCTCGCCATGCTGGGACGAAAGATTCTCCAGATGCACCCAGGCGAAACGCGACGAGGTATACGGGCACTTGATGCCCGCATCATATAGCCGGCCGGCATGCTCCTGTAGCTCCCACCAGGTCTTAGGTGCCTTCTCGGGATCCAGGCCGGCCTTGCGATAGACATCCTTGTTCCACATCAACACCGGCAGCGACAAACCCAGCGGCAGGGCCTGGAGCCGGCCCTGCATGTCGTCGACCGCGTCGGCAACCAAGGGAAAGAAGCGTTTCGCGTCGAACTTCTCGCGTGACTCAGCCATCACCTGATAGAGCATCTTGAAACGCGGCAGGGTACCGAAAAACGCCACGCTGTCATCGGCGTCGAGCAGCGCCAGATGCGGCAACTGGCGCCGCCCGTCCTCGTCCATGCCGGCCAGGTCCTGCAACACCACGCCGGACTTGCCTTTCTGTCCACTGTTGAAACGCCGGACCAGCGTCGTCAGCGTATCCAGCGCCGGACCCGACAAGGCGTGCCGCAAGACGATCTCATCGCCAGCCTGTACCGGCGCGGCCAACGCAGCCGCCAGCACCAGTCCTCCCACTATCCGTCGCATGTATTCTCCCGTTTTTCGAATCCGCGTACAGCCCGTATCTTACATCGCGGCGGTCGACGCCCGGCCCGAACAGCGAGGACAGGTTCTGAATCCAGATTCTCAGGCCACTGTTCTCAGGCCACTTGCCCCAATGGGGCATATTATGATATTTTATGGTTAAATATATACTCGCCCAAGTAAAAGGAAGAGGAAATGCGCATAGTCTGCCTGGGTGGTGGCCCGGCCGGTCTGTACTTCGGCATCATGATGAAGAAAGCCGATCCGGCGCACGACATCACGATCTACGAGCGCAACCAGCCTGACGATACCTTTGGCTGGGGTGTCGTCTTTTCCGATGCCACGCTGGGAAATTTCGCCGCCGCCGACCCGCAGACTTATGCCGAGATCACCCGGAATTTCCATCACTGGGACGACTGTGAGATCTTCTTCAAGGAACGCCGGATACGCTCCGGGGGCCACGGTTTCTGCGGCATCGCCCGCAAGAAGCTGCTCAATATCCTGCAAGTCCGCGCCGCCGAACTCGGCGTCAAGCAGGTTTTTGCCTGCAACATCACAGACGAAGCCCAGTTCGCCGATGCCGATCTGATCGTCGCGGCGGACGGCGTGAACAGCCAGGTGCGGCAGAAATATGCCGAGCATTTCAAGCCCGACATCGAAGTGCGCAAATGCCGCTATATCTGGCTGGGCACTCATCTACGGCTGGATGCTTTCACCTTCATCACCGTGGCGACCGAATGGGGCTGGTTCCAGGTGCATGCCTATCAATTCGACGGCGACACCAGCACTTTCATCGTCGAGTGCCGCGAAGAAACCTGGCGGGCGGCGGGACTGGATCAGCTCGACCAGGCGGGATCCATCGCTTTCTGCGAAAAGCTCTTCGCCGAACATCTTCAGGGCCACCGGTTGATGAGCAATGCGCGCCATTTGCGCGGCTCCGCCTGGCTGAACTTCACCCGGGTGTTGTGCCAGAACTGGCACCACCAAAACATCGTGCTGATCGGCGACGCGGCGCATACCGCGCATTTCTCGATCGGCTCAGGCACCAAGCTCGCCATGGAGGATGCCATCGCGTTGAGCAAGGCCGTCAGCGCCCACCCCGGCGAGGTTAGCCAGGCTCTCGACGCCTATCAGCAGGAACGCGAACTCGAAGCGCTGAAGTTGCAGAGCGCCGCCCGCAACCGCATGGAATGGTTCGAAAACGTCGCCCGCTATTCCCACCTGGAGCCGGAGCAATTCGCCTATACGCTGCTCACCGGCAGCCAGCGTATCGGCCATGAGAACCTCAAGTTGCGCGACAAGACTTACGTCGCCAACGTCGAAAGCTGGTTCGCCGCCAGGAGCGGCCTGCCGGCAAGACCGCTGCCGCCGATGTTTACCCCATTCACTATTGCCGGACTGACGCTCAAGAACCGCGTCGTGGTCTCGCCGATGGCCATGTATTCCTGCCGCGACGGCGTCCCTGGGGACTTTCTGATGGTCCATCTGGGCAGCCGCGCCCTCGGCGGTGCCGGTCTGGTGATGACCGAAATGACCTGCGTCTCGGCGGATGGCCGCATCACGCCGGGCTGCGCCGGCCTCTGGAATACGCCGCAGATGGCAGCGTGGGCACGCATCGTCGATTTCGTGCACCAACATTCCGAAGCAAAGCTCGGCATGCAAATCGGCCACTCCGGACCAAAAGGCTCGACTCAACTCGGCTGGGACGCCATCGACGAGCCGCTGCCCGAAGGCAACTGGCCGCTGCTGGCGGCCTCGGCGATCGCCTACGGCCCGCACAACCAGGTGCCGCGCGAAATGAGCCGCGCCGACATGGACAGCGTGCGGGATGACTTCGTAGCCGGCGCCCAACGCGCCGGCAGCGCCGGCTTCGACCTGCTCGAGCTGCATTGCGCGCATGGCTACCTGCTTTCCAGCTTCATCTGTCCGCTGACCAACCAACGCAGCGATGAATACGGCGGGACCCTGGAAAACCGCTTGCGCTATCCGCTTGAAGTCTTCGCCGCGGTGCGCGCCGCCTGGCCGGCCCCCAAACCGCTGTCGGTACGCATCTCGGCGCACGACTGGGCACCTGGTGGGAATACCCCGGACGACGCGGTAATCATCGCGCAGCGCTTCAAGGAGGCCGGCGCGGACCTGATCGACGTGTCTTCCGGCCAGACCACCCGCGCCGCCAGGCCGGTGTACGGACGCATGTACCAGACGCCGTTCGCCGACCGGATCCGCAACGAAGTCGATATCGCCACCATCGCGGTCGGCAACATCTTCGAGGCCGACCATGTGAATAGCATCATCGCGGCCGGTCGCGCCGACCTGTGCGCGCTGGCCCGGCCGCATCTGGCGGACCCGGCATGGACCCTGCACGCCGCCGCGCAGCAGGCGTATCACGAAGCGGAATGGCCGCCGCAATACCTCAGCGGCCGGGATCAGCTCGAGCGAAATCTGGCCCGTGCCGCGCAAGTCGTACTCACCGCCTGAATTCTTCAACCCCTTTTTTTTGGAGGCCGACGCCATGAACAAGAAGACCACCGCCCCCGTGCAATCCGACATGGAAACCCGGGCGACCAGCAGCCACGCGCAGGAATTGCGCCTGTGGCTGCGCATGCTCGCCACGACCCATCTGGTCGAAGCCGAGATCCGCAGCCGTCTGCGCAACCACTTCAACATCACCCTGCCGCGCTTCGACCTGATGTCGCAATTGGAACGCGCACCGGACGGCATGAAAATGGGGGAATTATCGAAGCGCATGATGGTCACCGGCGGCAATGTCACCGGCATTACCGACCAACTGGTCGCCGAAGGGCTGGTGGTCCGCGAGGACAATCCGAACGACCGCCGCGCCTACAACGTCAAGCTGACCCCGGTGGGACGCAAGGCCTTCATGAAGATGGCCGAGGCGCATGAACTCTGGATCGTCGAGTTGCTGGGCGATCTCAGCGAAAAGGATCGCGAGCAATTCCATGCCCTGTTGGCGAAGCTGAAAGCCCATGTGGCGACCTGCGCCGCATCCAAGAAGCCCAAGAGTTCCTGACAGGATGAGCTTCCTGCAGATACTCCAGCCGCCGGGATGGCAGAGGCCGCGCGGTTTTTCCAACGGCGTCAGTGCCAAGGGAACCTTGGTATTCACCGGTGGGCAGATCGGCTGGGATAGCCAGTGCCGTTTCGCCAGCCTCGACCTGGCCGAACAGGTGCGGCAAACCCTCAGCAACATCCTCGCCATCCTCGCAGTCGCCGGCGCCGAGCCGGAACATGTGGTGCGCCTGACCTGGTATATCACCGACAAACGCGAGTACCTGGCACGCTCCAAGGAAATCGGGACTGCCTATCGGGCGGTGATGGGGAATCATTATCCCGCCATGGCCGTGGTGCAAGTGGCCGAGCTGGTCGAGGATGCGGCCAGGGTGGAAATCGAAGCCACCGCGGTCATTCCGGATACCGATTGATTCAATCCCGGCCGCAAATTGACGTAGAATTATCGGCCAGCAATTGACCGTCGCCGTAGGCACAACTCTGATTCCGGGGATCGCCATGTATTTACGCTTGCACTTGTTGCTCATCCCGCTTGCGCTTGCGGCTTGCGAGCAACTCGGCCTCGAGGACCAGGCGAAAATCGCTGCGAACCGCGAAGCGGAGGGGAAAGCCATCGGCGGCGCGTGCCGGCAAACCGCCCGGCCACTCGAGGAATGCTACGCACTCAGTCCGAAAGCGCAAAAGGCGGCCATCTTCGCCGGCTGGCGCGACATGGATGCCTATATGCGGGAAAACAAGATCGAGGATGTGGTCGTACCTAAACCCGAGGCCAACGAAGCGAAAACCGACGAGGCACCGCCGGCGGAGTCCAAGGGGAGTTCGGAAAAGACAGCAAGCGGCAAGACCAAGGCGGCCGCAAAACGCTGACTGCGGCCCCCGGATCCGGATCCTTGGATGCTCACCGAAGTCACCGCTATCGGCGCATACCGGGCTCAAGTCTGAACTGCATGGGCGCCCGGAGAGCCAAGGAATCGGATAGAATATCCATGTCCCCGCCCCACCGGTTGGTGGCTTCCAGCGGCCGTACCGACGGAACGTACGAATTGTGTAAATCGTGTGAACCGTCGGATGTCTCGGCCCGACTTCCCAATAATCTTTCGCAGCCTGAACCGGTACCCCACGAGGGGCAGGCCGAATCAGGAGTTATCGTTGAAATTTGAAGACCTCGGGCTGCTGCCCGAATTGTTGCATGCCGTGGCCGACAACGGCTACACCGAGCCAACGCCGATCCAGGCGCAGGCGATTCCCATCATTTTGCAAGGCAAGGACATGCTCGGCGGCGCCCAGACCGGCACCGGCAAGACCGCCGGTTTCACCCTGCCGATGCTGCAACGCCTGGCGCGCCATGCCAGCACCTCCTCGTCGCCGGCACGCCATCCGGTGCGGGGGCTGATCCTCACACCGACGCGCGAACTGGCGATGCAGGTTTATGAAAGCGTCAAGACCTACAGCAAGTATCTGCCGCTGCGTTCCACCTGCCTGTATGGCGGCGTCGACATCAGGCCGCAGATCGCCGAACTGAAGGAAGGCCGCGAAATCGTCGTCGCCACACCGGGCCGCCTGCTCGACCACGTCCAGCAAAAGACCGTCACCTTCAACTTCGTCGAATTCCTCATCCTCGACGAAGCCGACCGCATGCTCGACATGGGCTTCATCCCGGACATCAAGCGCATCCTGGCGATGCTGCCGAAGGAACGGCAGAGCCTGCTGTTCTCGGCGACCTTCTCGGAAGAGATCCGCAAACTCGCCGACACCATGCTCAAGGCGCCGCAGCTGATCGAGGTGGCGAAACGCAACGCCGTCGGCGAGAACATCACCCACCGCGTCTACCCGGTGGCGCAGGAAGACAAACGCCATCTGCTGGTCCATCTGCTGCGCCATCAACAACTGCGCCAGGTGCTGATATTCGTCGGCACCAAGTTCGGCGCCAGCCGGCTGGCCCATTACCTGCAACGCCAGGGTATCGAGGCCGATGCCATCCACGGCGACAAGACCCAGCAACAGCGCACCGAGGCGCTCGAAGCGTTCAAGGCCGGGCGCATCAAGGTATTGGTCGGCACCGATGTGGCGGCACGCGGCCTGGACATCGACGACCTGCCGCACGTGATCAACTACGAACTGCCGCACGTCGCCGAGGATTATGTGCATCGCATCGGCCGCACCGGCCGCGCCGGCAAGACGGGCGAAGCCACGTCCCTGGTCTGCCCGATGGAAAAACAGCATCTGGCGGAGATCGAGAAACTCATCAAGTTCAAGATCGAACAAGTGACCGCGCCGGGTTTCGAACGCGGCAACGATCACGGTCTCGATGCGGATGCCGAGAAGCCCCAGCGCGGCCGTGGCCGCGGCAACACGGATTCGGGAGCGCGGGAAAGCCGCGAGGAACGCAGCCGCAAAGCCGATCGCGAACGCACCCCGCCGCGCCTGGAGCGTAGCGAAAGACCCCGCCTGCCGTCGCCGATGGCACATCTGCCGAAACTCGACTTCGATCCGAATAAGCCGTATGAATCGCGAGTCGTGACGGGCACCGATCAAGGCGTTGCCGAAAAGAAAGCCCCTCCCCGCGCGCAGAAACCCGTGGCGGCGCTGCTCGGCGGTTTCGGAAAGAAGTGACCGCGGAGATCGGCCAGAATCCACCCCGTCTGGCGGATATTCCGGGATCGATGTCGATTGCGGAATCGAAGCGTGTTGTCACCGATCGCAAGCTCAACGGTCTATAATAAAAAATCAAGCAGGGGGTAGCATGGCTCAACCGCTCCGGAAACCATCCGAAGAAAGTAATCATGCGCTCAAGATCGCCACGATCTATGGGCTCATCGGCAGCCTCTGGATCGTTCTGACCAGCGGCGTACTCACGACATTCTTCAGCGACAAGATCACCCTCTCCGACTTTGCCGGCGGCCAGGTTCTGAGCGGCACGCTGGTGGTGTTCGCGTCGAGCTGGATGCTCTTCCTGCTGGTCAAGGGCCGGCTCGAAGAGGCGCACCGCGCCGCCCAGGCTTTGCGCTTGCGCGACCGGGCCATAGAGTCGAGCGTCAATGCCATCATCATTACAGGCCACAACGCCTCCGGCAACCTCGTCGAATACGTCAATCCGTCTTTCACCCGCATCACCGGCTACACCTCGGAGGAAGCCGTCGGCCGCAATTGCCGCTTCCTGCTGGGCAACGATACCAATCAGCCGGACCTGGAACACATCCGTGCCGCCCTCCGTGAAGGGCGGGATGGCCATGCCATGCTGCGCAATTACCGCAAGGATGGCAGCCTGTTCTGGAACGACTTGCACATTGCCCCGGTGCGCGACGACGATGGCACCATCACCCATTACATCGGCATCCAGAACGACGTCACCGACTCCAAGCGTTATCAGAACGAACTGGAGCATCAGTCCACTCACGACACGCTCACCAACCTGCCCAACCGCAACCTGCTGCGCGACCGCATCGGTCAGGGCATTGCCTACTCCAACCGCTACAAGCAGACCATCATGGCGGTGGCCTACATCGGCCTGGACAACTTCAAGTTCATCAACGACAGCATGGGGCACACCGCCGGCGACCAGGTATTGAAAATGGTTTCCGCCCGCCTCGATGCCTGTCTGCGCAGCAGCGACACGGCGGCGCGCCTGGGCGGCGACGAATTCGTGCTGATCGTCTCCGAGAACCCCGGCGAGGAAGAGAACTTCAGCGCCTCGATCAACGTCCTGCTACAGCGGGTCCTGCGCGAGGTGGCGCAACCTTACAAGATCGGCCAGCAGGAATTTTTCATCACCTGTAGCATAGGCTACGCCTTGGTACCGGCCGACGGGGATACGGAAGAGATCCTCATGAAGAACGCCGGGATCGCCATGTACTCCGCCAAGGAGTTGGGAAGAAACAATATCCAGCATTATTCGCCTGAGCTGAACGACAAGATCACCTTGCGCCTGTCGCTGGAAAGCGAACTGCGCAGGGCGCTCGACAACGATGAGTTCTTCCTCGTCTATCAACCACAGATAGACCTGAAGACCCGCCGTATCACCGGCATGGAAACCCTGATCCGCTGGCGGCATCCCCAGCGCGGATTGATTTCCCCGGTGCAATTCATCCCCCTGGCCGAAGAGACCGGACTGATCGTTCCCATCGGCATCTGGGTATTGCGCACCGCTTGTGCCCAAGCCAAGGCGTGGCAGGACGCCGGCCTGCCCAAGATCAAGCTGTCGGTGAATCTGTCGGCGCGCCAGTTCATCGAGAAAGACTTGATCTCCTCGATCAGGCAGGCGCTGGCCGATACCGGCCTGTCTCCGGAATATCTCGAACTCGAGCTGACGGAGAGCCTCATCATGCACAACGCCGAGTTGTTCATTTCCACCCTGCGCCAGCTCAAGGATATCGGCATCGAGCTCGCCATCGACGACTTCGGCACCGGCTACTCCAGCTTGAGCTATCTGAAGCGCTTCCCCATCGATCGGCTGAAGATCGACCAATCCTTCGTCCGTGACATTAGTACGGACACCGACAGCGCCTCGATCTCGCAAGCCGTCATCATGCTCGGCCACAGTCTGGACCTGAAGGTCATCGCGGAAGGCGTCGAGTCTCTCGGCCAACTCGATTTCCTGCATGACAACCGCTGCGATGAGATCCAGGGTTATTACTTCAGCAAGCCGCTGCCCAAGGAAGAACTCGAGCAGTTCCTGATCGCCAACGCGGCGGCAACCTCCAGCGCCAGTTAAGCAAAGCACTACCGCCAAAAAGCAGCGCCCGCCGAAGCGGGCGCTGGTACCGGGCAGCGGCTACCTCCCGCCGATCAGGCTTTCAGCGAGGTGAGCACTTCATCCAGCATCTTCTTGGCATCGCCGAACAGCATGCGATTGTTCTCCTTGTAGAAGAGCGGGTTGTCGACGCCGGCATAGCCGGAGGCCATGCTGCGCTTCATCACGATCGAGGTCTTGGCCTTCCACACTTCCAGCACCGGCATGCCGGCGATCGGGCTGCTCGGATCGTCCTGCGCGCCTGGATTGACGATGTCATTGGCGCCGATCACCATCGCGACGTCGGTCTGCGGGAAGTCGTCGTTCAACTCGTCCATCTCGAACACGACGTCGTACGGCACCTTGGCTTCCGCCAGCAGCACGTTCATGTGGCCGGGCATGCGGCCGGCCACCGGGTGGATGCCGAAGCGCACATTGACACCTTTTTCACGCAGGTGCTTGGTGATCTCGTAGACCGTGTGCTGGGCCTGCGCCACCGCCATGCCGTAACCCGGT
>Ga0172379_10002029_pt1 | contig 37548 bp, 37 predicted proteins | sample GrowelOW334metaG_FD_119756 | JGI IMG/M metagenome (GOLD analysis project Ga0172379, IMG submission 119756) | Groundwater microbial communities from an aquifer near a municipal landfill in Southern Ontario, Canada - Groundwater well OW334 metaG | ecosystem: Environmental > Aquatic > Deep... | reverse complement strand
TATCGAGGTGTTTACTAGTAAAAATATTAAAGCAATTCTTGGCAGTAGTTGTTTGATATCAACTTCATCAAATCCGAACGTTGAGGCGCTCATGACGTGAAAACCAACTAGCCCTATGACAACCACAAAGAGTGCATCGGTTACACCAACCATTACTAACCACAAGTTAAACACGGCGCTATTATCCACCATGCTCGGTGTTTGTTTTGTAAAGAAATCGAGAGCTCCGATAAATGGTGCCGCTATGGTTTGGATTATGTTATTCAAAAGACCAGTGATTGCCCCGATCAGTATATCAATCAGACCGTTACTCGAACTTGACGGTTGAATCGCTTCGATACTCGGGAGCACCGCATTACTTGGAGAGGTTGTTTGTGTCATGGCACCACTCAAAATAGCCGTTAAAGCACCAGCCCCGATTATTAATGCTACGCCGATTAGAGTATTCTTAAGTACCGTTTTGGCTTGATCTAACTTTTCTGGACGACCGCTACTAGTCATGTATAGTATGCCGCCATACATAATGAAAAACACGCTGGCTATCGAAGCAATCGCGATTAACGCCTGCATCGTAGGCGTAACATAATTATGTACCACCGTGATGGCACTAGATGAGTCTGCCATGAGACGCAGACTCATGGTTAGATGGCTCATCATATTGTTTAATTAACTCCCGAAAGAATTTGTCGCTATTTCAACGATGATATTACTGATGACGAATGCGGCTATAACAATAGCCAGACCTATTCCAGACCAAAGCAATGTTCTTTTTGCGCGATCCAAATGTTCTGGATTGCCAGAGCTGGTAATGTATCCAAAACCCCCAATAACAAAAAATCCGGTCGCTATTAGACCGGCTAGACCTGCTATGACTTGGATGACACTTCGAATGAAGTTCTCGACTTGGGTGACGTTTGCACTTACCGCAAGGGCGTCTGAAGATAGCACTATTGGTGACAGGATTGCCACAAACAGTATTACAATAAAATTAATATTTCGCTTCGTCATAGGGCATGAACTCCTTACTACGCTAATATATTTCGCACTGAGGGCATTGTAACCCTAATATATTTGACTTGTCAACTCTTTTATTGCAAAGTATGTTTAAGCATAAGAGTATTTATTTTAAGCAAATGTCAAGCAAACTCGAATTAAATATTGTATAATCATATCTAATGAATCAAGATAATTCACCGAAGTTTTTTGATAATGTCACCAACAGAGTTGTTGATGATCTTCGAATGACAATCAGGAACGGCAGTAAGGTTTCTATTGTTGCCGCTAGTTTTTCAATCTATGCTTATCGATCACTTCGCAAGGAATTAGAGCAAATAGAAGAACTAAACTTTCTCTTTACGGGTGAAGCTTTTACGAAAGAAAAAGCGCCTCGAGAATCTAGAGAATTTTTTATTCCTCGCCTGAATGCCGAACGGACTCTCTATGGAGCTGACTTTGAGGTAAAGCTTCGCAATGAACTTAATCAGCAGGCCATCGCAAAAGAATGTGCCGATTGGATTCAGCGCAAGGTCAAGTTCAAATCGAATGTCTCTAACGAGCATATGAATCCATTTATGACGATTCAAAATGGGGACGAAGTTGCATATACTCCATTCAATAATTTTACTACTGCTGATTTAGGTGAAGATCGTGGCAATAATGCATATTCAACTACCACAAAACTACCGGCTCCAATGTCACGACAATTTTTCGATACGTTCGAGTCTGTCTGGAATGATGACGATAAGTTAGCAGATGTCACCGATACGGTATTAGAAAACATTACGGCAGCATACAAGGAAAACTCACCCGAATTAATTTACTTTACGGCTTTATATAACATCTTCAGTGAGTTTCTCGAAGATTTAAATGCAGATTTTCTACCGAATGAAGCTACTGGTTTTAAGAACTCTCAAATATGGAATAAGCTCTATGATTTTCAAAAAGATGCTGTTATTGGCTGTATTGCAAAACTCGAAAAACACAATGGATGCATTCTAGCCGATTCAGTTGGTCTTGGAAAAACGTTCTCCGCACTTGGTGTCATTAAGTACTATGAATCACGTAATAAAACGGTTCTGGTCCTTTGCCCAAAACGGCTTAATGATAACTGGAATACATTCAAACACAATTATAAAAACAATCCATTAGCTGGCGATCGTTTGCGCTATGATGTGCTGTACCATACTGACCTAAACCGCGAAAGTGGTGCAAGCAACGGAATCGATTTGCGTAATATTAACTGGGCAAACTACGACTTAGTAGTTATTGATGAGTCACACAATTTTCGAAATGGTGAATCTACCACTCACTCAAAAGAAGATGAATTTTACGAAAACCGCTACCAAAAATTGATGAACAAAGTCATCAAGCAAGGTGTAAAAACTAAAGTCTTGATGCTTTCGGCGACACCTGTAAACACACGTTTTTCAGACCTAAAAAATCAACTCATGCTAGCTGCAGAAGGTAACAGCGATTCATTCGATAGCACTCTTAAAACAGACAATCCGATTGAAAAGATTTTTCGAGACGCCGATTCTGCCTTTAAAGTTTGGGCATCGCTTACCGCAGAGGAGAGAACCACTTCAAGATTATTAGAAATGCTTCATTTTGACTTCTTTGAGCTACTAGATAGTGTTACGATTGCTCGTTCACGAAAACACATTGAAAAGTATTATAACGACGCTAAATTAGGTAAGTTTCCGGAAAGATTAAAACCAATTAGCCATCGTCCAGATCTAACTGATATTGACGGTGTTAGCTTTAACCGGATATTTGAATATATTGATTCACTAAATCTTGATATCTACACGCCGCTTAAATATGTTATGGCCTCTAGAATAGAAAAATACGTCGATACATCATCCAGTAAAGGTAAGAGCTGGGCAAACCGAGAAACAGGACGCAACGTATTGATGACAACTAATTTATTGAAGCGGATCGAAAGCTCTATATATGCCTTCAGACTGACCGCACAACGTATTTACGACCTGATTGATTCAACGATTGATAATATTGACAGATACGAGCAAGGTCGTGGTACCAGTTTTGATATTGATCAAATTGATTCATCTGATCTAGATGCGGAAGATGCTGATACAGAATATGTTGGTAAAAAGTTCAAGGTGTCCCTAGATGACATGGATTTCGTAAGTTGGCGCGACCAGTTAGTAAAAGACAAAACAACACTGGATGATTTATTGACACTTATTGCACCAATAGATCCCGAACATGACCTAAAGCTTCAGCGCCTTCACGAGGTAATGGCTAGTAAAATAAATAATCCAATCAATGATAATAACAAAAAAATTCTCATTTTTACGGCCTTTGCTGATACAGCAGATTACTTGTATGGCGAGATTGCGGAAAGGTTTAAACGAGAATACGGCATTAATTCTGCGATTATAACCGGCACTCGAAACCCTCATACAACGATAGATAGACTTGGCTCTGGCTTTAATGATATCCTTACATGCTTCTCGCCTAAATCGAAGAATCGTGACGCGCTATTTGAACAAAATCCTGGTGATATTGATATACTCATCGGCACCGACTGTATTTCAGAAGGTCAGAACTTACAGGACTGCGACTATCTTATTAACTATGATATCCATTGGAACCCTGTACGTATTATTCAGCGTTTTGGACGTATTGATCGCATTGGTTCAGACAATGAAAGAATTCAACTTACCAACTTTTGGCCGAACATTTCGCTAGACGAATATATCAACTTGAAGGCTCGCGTCGAAGGTCGTATGAAAATTGTCAACATTACCGCAACTGGTAATGATAATCCGATTGATCAGGCCGACAATGCAGAGTTGGAGTATCGCAAAAAACAACTTCAAAAGATTCAGGAAGAGGTTGTCGATATTGAAGATATGAACGGCGGGGTGTCAATCATGGATCTTGGCCTTAATGAATTCCATCTTGATCTTCAAGAATTACTCAAAAAATACGGAGAAGCCGATTATTTACCATACGGCATTCATGCAATTGCCAAGTCAGATACGGAAACCCCATGCGGTGTAATCTATGTACTGAAAAATATCAATTCCGGCGTTAACATAGACCGCCAGAACCGTCTGCACCCATTTTATTTGGTCTATATTCGAGATGATGGATCTGTCGCCGTTAATCATCTTCATCCAAAGGAGCTGCTAGACAAACTTCGATACCTTGCCAAAGGTAAAGACGAGGCAGATAGTGACCTAGTCGCTAAGTTTAACGCCGAGACAAATGATGGTAAAGACATGAGTAAATACTCGCATCTATTAACAGAGGCTATTTCGTCTATGATTAATGCCAAAGAAGAAGCGGATACTGACAGTCTATTTACTGCCGGCGGCACAACTGCACTAACTGGTAGTATCCAAGGTCTTGATGATTTTGAATTAATAAACTTTTTGGTAGTTAAATAATATGATAGATCTGCCAAAATCCACTATTGTGGGCAGGTTTATACCAAAAGAAAAGTTCTATACAAAAACTAATATATCCGGCAAGCTACGTCAATTATTTACAGACGAAATTGAAAAGATTACATGGGCTAACAAGATTGCGTCAGATACGTTAAATATAACCAGCAAGGATTACACCGAAATTCAAGTATTCGAACTAGCGCTTAAGGGTTCTGCCGTCAGTAATGCCGTCTTGAGACATATCGATACATTCATACCGTATCCAATCATATTTATTTTGAAATCATCTAGTTCTCAAAAAGCAGTTATATCATACAAGGAACCCATGGCTAAAAATAAACATCAAATGAAAGTTGATAGTTATTATGAAACTCCGTGGCAACCAGAAATTACATTAGGACTTAAGGGTCGCTCCGTTGATGAGATATATAAGAATTTTCTTTTTCAGATAGCACCAGCTCTCAAGGATACAAACAATTCCGACACGAAGTCAGCTATTGCAACAAATAAAGTGAATGTTGCCATTCGTAAGCAGATTGATGATATAAATCGCCAAATAGCTAATGAGCCTTCAATTGCCAAGAGGCAGGAGCTGGCGAGAGATCGTCATATACTAGAAAAGAAACAATTAATTAGACTGGGGAAAGATAAGTGAGGTCAGCATGCAAAAAAATATTAAAATAGATATAAAAAATAGTTTTGGTATTATTGAGTTTAAACACGATTTTGATTTTGACGAAAAAAGTAATTTTTATGGATTATATTCGCAAAACGGCACTATGAAATCGTCGTTTGCAAAGACGCTCCAAGTACATAGTGTAAAAGGATCGATATCCGATCAATTATTTAAAATACCAGGAGAGTGTACTGTTGATGGTATTGACCGTGCTAATATTATTTCATTTCCGAGTTTTGATGGACGCACTGAAATATGCGATGAAGCCAAAAGTCTTGTTGCAAATGAACAAGTGAAACTTGCTTACGACAAGGCACTAGAGAGTGTAGAGCTTGCGTATAGTGTATTAACCGCTAAGCTAGCAGAGGTAACAGGAACACAGCATGCAGCAGACACCGGTGAAATTATTAAGGAAATGTATCGCACTTTTATATCAATAGACTTAGTCGGAACTATCACTATTCCTGCCGTAATCCAATTATTAAAGAGTTCACTAACAGAAATTAAAACTGGAAATATATCTTTCTGCGACGTTGGCTACAGGCGTTTTACCGGAACTAATTTTACGAAGTTTATTGAAAATAAGAAATATCAAGGATTTTTTGCTGATTTAGCGAAAGCGTATGATGAGTTCTGTGCTAGTCCAACATATTATCGAAACGGCTTCGATGCAAGTAGCGCTCAAAAGTTAATTAAAGCTATGAGCGATTCAAAGTATTTTAAGGCTAGCCACTCTGTGACATTAATAGATAAGGATGGCAATGAGGGTGCACCCATCTTATCAACAAATGATCTCGAAAAACACCTTAAGACTGATTTTGATCTAATTATTGAGCAGTATCCTCAATTAAAGGCGCCTCTAGAGAATCTCATAAAAGATTTTTCTATCGGCACTAATGGTGACGTACGCACTATATTTGAAGACGGTTCAAAGCGCAACTTACTTCTCTTTATGGGCAATAAAGATAGATTTTACAAAAATATGTGGTATGGTTATCTTGCCGGCTGCTTAAGCGAGGTAGAATTACTCATAACATCATATGACACCGCCTCTGAAGATATTAAAAATGCGCTTAGTGCGGCTGATGGTTGCGACAATGAATGGGAGAGCGCAAGAGATATTTTCAATGTTCGATTTAATAATCTGCCCTACAGATTAGAAATCGTCAATAAAGCCGATTCGATTGTAAATGATTTTATCCGCCCTGTGTTCGAAATAAGATATAGAAATCCACGAAATCCATCGAGTCCATATTGCGAACGCCCAGACGATACAAATCAGCTGCGAATTATCGGTGCCACCCTCAGCAACGGTGAACGAAAGGCATTATATTTATTAAATATTATTTTTCAATTGCACAACAAATTGAAAGAAGGCAAAGAAACACTCGTTGTACTTGACGATATCGTTGAGTCATTTGATTACAAAAACAAATACGCATTCTTCGAGTACCTACAAGAGCTTACGAGTGAATACCCTAATCTATATATCATTACCTTAACGCATAACTTCGATTTCTTCCGACTTGTATATGAAAAAATTTATCCAAAAAATGATTCTCAATTTAAAATTATTACCAAATCAAGAGATTCAAAGCTTGATGTAGTAGATATGTTTAACCCTCGCGTTTTTGGGTCAACGAAAAAAAAGGCTGAATCAGATAAATCTGCATGGATTGCACTTATACCGTTTGCAAGAAATCTAGTAGAATTTCGTGCAGGACAAGATGACAGTGTGTATAAAAAATTGACAAAATGTCTCCACATTATGTCAGATAAACTTACTATCGCAGATATTCACTCAGACATTTCTAACAATACGGGTGTTTCAACTGTTCCATTTGAACAAACAAAAGATATTCATAGTGCAATAATTGAGACGGCTAAAGACCTAGCAAATAATAATGGTGATGATTTCGATCTCCATAATAATATTTCTCTTGCTATCGGTATACGATTAATAATAGAGCGTTACATTATTAAAAAGCTTACTCCTGAAGAATACACAAATATACAAATAAAAGAGAATAACCAAACTCGCGAACTTATTAAAATATACAAAAACAACAAAACGGACACCGAAAAAGAGATAAAATTAAAGCTTATGAATAATGCGTCAGTGATGGTTGATGGTTCAATTCATCTTAATTCTTTTATGTATGAACCTCTTATTGACATGGGGACGTGGGAACTAAAAGATATGTTCAAAGAGGCTGAAAGCCTACTCTACTAAGATGCATTCTTTTTCACTATCGTGTTATAATTTTTACAGATTATGCAACTACAAAAAATGCGTTCTTGAGGGAGAAAGTTATGATAGAAAAACCTAGCGGTGATATTGATAAGATTGACTTAGATAGAGTAGATTGGTGTGGAAGTCGGGAATTTTTTGAAAGTTTGGGCGAAGCGCTCGATAAACTTGATGACAAAGATGAAAGCTATGACTTTACATGGGTTGGAAAGCGCAAGGCAATCATTGAAGCTGGGGCTCCAATCAACAAAACACTACGACCTGATGTAGAAAGCAGTAAGAACTGGGAGGCTACAGAGAACTTATTTATAGAAGGTGATAACCTCGATGCCTTGAAACTGCTACAAGAGTCATACCTTGGTAAGGTTAAAATGATTTATATTGATCCGCCATACAACACAGGTAAGGATTTTGTTTATCACGATAACTTTAAAGTAAGTGTAGAAAAAGACAAAGAAGATAATCAATATCGAGACGAAGAAGGAAACATTCAGTTCGATTATAAGAAGAACGAGAAGACAAACAGTCGTTATCATAGTGATTGGTTGAGTATGATGTACCCACGTCTAAAACTTTCTCGTAATTTATTGAGTGACGATGGTGTAATATTTGCATCCATAGGCGTTGAAGAGATTGCAAACTTGAAGAAGCTGATGGACGAAATATATGGAGAAGATAACTTCGTTGAAATATTCTCATGGGTTAAAACATCTACGCCACCGGCGCTTTCTACTAAATCTAGAAAAACTAATGAGTATATCTTATGCTACGAGAAAAATTGGAGCTCAACGAAATATAACGGCGAGCCACTAGATGGCGGTGATCAGCCGCTCCTAAATTCTGGCAATTCGACTAGAGACTTAAGATTTCCTGCTGGATCTATCCTGTTTAATAGAAATAAATTTCCAGACGGTGAGTATAATCCTATAAAGCCCGATCGTGTTGAGCTTATAAATAATATTTCTATTGAGAATGGTCGATCCTTGAATGAAGTTGTGTTGAGGGGAGAATTTAAATGGACTCAAGAATTTCTCGATCAAGAGATTAGCAAAGGAACTACATTTGTTATTAAATCTGATGCGTTGTCTATACGTTTTATTAGGCAAGAAGAGGGTTATAAAAGACCCACTAACTTCATCAAAGAAAACATCATTTCTCCTGTTATTAATAAAAAAAGTAACGGAGTAGAGACTAACGAGCGTGCGTCATCAGACCTGAAGACGTTGATGGGGATTGATGCATTCGACTTTCCGAAACCGGTTTCTTTGTTGAGTTATCTAGCTGACTTCATCACAAAAGACGATGACGTTATTCTCGACTTTTTTTCTGGATCCGCTACAACCGCCCACGCAGTCATACATCTTAACGCCAAAGATGGAGGTAGCCGTAAATGGATTATGGTCCAATTGCCAGAAGAAGTCGACGAAAAATCCGAAGCATTTAAATCTGGCTATAAAACCATTCCAGAGATTAGCCGCGAGCGTATTCGTCGTGCTGGCGATAAAATTGCGGCTGAACACCCCGAAGCTAAAGTAGACTATGGCTTCCGTGCACTAAAAATTGCAGATACCAATTACAAGGAAGTCTACAAATCTGCCGGTGAATATGAACAATCAACACTTCTTGAAGTCGTCGATAATATCAAAGATGATCGCACTGAACTTGACTTACTTTATGGCGTGTTAACTCAGTCTGCTTTTGAGCTTAATAGACCTCTTGAAACTCGTGATATTGCCGGAGCCACAGTTTATCTTTATGACTACTTTGGTGAAATATCTGGTCTTGTTGCATGTTTTGCAAGCAGTGTGCCAGAAGAAACTATCAAAGCTATTGCCACGCTCAAACCACTTACAGCGGTATTCCGTGATTCATCGTTTACAGACAGTCAGGCAAAAGTAAACCTGGCCGAGCATTTCCGTATTCTGTCACCAGAAACTAAAGTTAAGGTTATTTAAGCGTAATGAAGTTACGATTTAAACATCAACAATTCCAATTAGACGCAACCAATGCAGTTTGCGATGTGTTTGCTGGTCAACCCAACGAAACACGCAGATTCCTTGTAGATCGCGGATTAGATAAGGGTGGTCTTGCTTTAGCTAGTATAAACGACACGGGCTGGGCTAATGCCGATATCCACATAAGCGATAAAGTTTTGTTAGATAATTTACGCAATGTCCAAAAACAAAATGGTATAGTCCCAGGTAAAACACTCGAAAAAATGACTAGCAAAATTGAGTGGGATGATGGTCATAAAACCACCGTCACGCGACCAGTATTCACGGTTGAAATGGAAACCGGTACAGGTAAAACATACGCCTATATTAAAACTATGTACGAACTTAGCGCCCGCTATGGTTGGAATAAGTTTATCGTTGTTGTGCCAAGTATCGCTATTCGCGAAGGTGTCGCAAAGAGTTTTCAGATCACAGCAGATCACTTTAAGGCTGACTACGGCAAGCAGTGCAGATTCTTTATATATAATTCATCCAGACTTAATGAATTAGAGCAGTTTGCCGATGATTCCGGTATTAATGTGATGATTGTTAATACGCAAGCCTTTAATGCCACCGGCAAAGATGCTCGTCGTATATATATGAAACTTGATTCTTTCCGTTCTCGTCGGCCGATTGATGTAATCGCAGCAGTTAATCCAATCGTTATCATAGACGAACCTCAAAGTGTTATTGGTGTATCTGGTGGCAAGAATGTAGCCCGCGATTCACTCGGTAAATTTAATCCGTTGTTTTACATTAATTATTCTGCAACTCATCGTGAAAACTTTAACATGGTATACCGACTTGATGCCGTTGATGCATACCAAAAACAACTAGTTAAGAAGATCACCGTCAAGGGTATTTCTATTCACGGCACGACAGCAACTAATGGCTATTTGTACTTACAGCGCATAAATGTTTATCCAAACAAAAGTCCGTCTGCGACAGTGGTTTTTGAATACAATGCCTCGTCAGGTAGTGGAATCGGCAAGAAAGTCAAAACTTTCGTTCACGGTGATAACATTTATGATCATTCAGGCGAGATAGAGGCTTATCGTGATGGATATAAAATAGCTGATATTAATGCACGTGATGGATTTGTTGAGTTCACTAACGGATTGCGGCTAGAACAAGGTCAAGTTGTTGGCGATAGCAGTGAAGAGGATATTAGACGTATTCAAATTCGCGAAACTATTATGAGTCACCTTGAAAAAGAACGAGAGTTATATAAAAAAGGCATTAAAGTGCTTTCATTATTCTTTATCGATGAAGTGGCTAAGTACAAAAAATATGATGAGACAGGCGAACATAAAGGTACTTATGCCGAAGTATTCGAGCATGAATACAGAAACGCAATTGACTTATTTTTCCACCAACTTCCATTTGGAGAAGATGCGGATTATAGAGCCTACCTTGAACGCGACAATTCTAGTCGAATTCATGCTGGTTATTTCTCGGTAGATAAAAAAGGCCAGATTGTTGACAGTGAAGTAAAGCGTGGCGAGAGCGAATCTGCTGATGTGGACGCTTATGACCTGATTATGAAGAACAAGGAGCGCCTGTTGAGCCTAGAGGAGCCTGTGAGGTTTATCTTTAGCCACTCGGCACTTCGCGAGGGTTGGGACAATCCGAATGTGTTCCAAATATGTACGCTACGTATGAGCAGTGGCGAGATAAAAAAGCGCCAAGAGATTGGACGCGGACTACGCCTGAGTGTTAATAAAGACGGCGAACGTATGGATGCCGAGGTACTTGGAACGCATAACGTACATGATATTAATGCGTTGACGGTTATTGCTAATGAGAGTTATGAAGAATTCGCAAAGGCCCTGCAGGATGAGTTTTATGAAGTCATCAAGAATCGTCCAAAAGAAATTACACCTGACCTCTTTACTGGCCAAGTCTGGATTGATAATTCTGGCAACGAAATAACGATCGATAGCAGTAAGGCTGCTCAGTTATTCGTTGCTTTGCAAACGACTGGACTTGTTCAAGAGGGTCAACTTAGCAATAGTTTCTATGATTTAGCGCCTGAGCTACGCACTGAAAAAATTACTGAAGTAATCGGCAAGATTGATTCTAGTTTAATGCCATATGCAGATAACTTACTTTTGTTAGTTGAGTCAGTTTACGATTCCAAGAAGAATCCTATTGTTTCTGATGCTCGAAACAAGGCTACCCTTAACCTTAATCATGAAAAGTTTGCAAGCAAAGAGTTTAAGAATCTATGGGAAAAGATAAATGCAAAAACCTACTATACCGTGGCATTTAATGAAGAGAAGTTGATCGAATCATGTGTGAACAGCTTGAACAAGAATTTGCGCGTTTCTCAAACACTAGTTGTTATTAATCAAGGCTATCTTGATTCAACCAAGCAAAATACTCCTGAGATGAAGAAATTAATTGGCAAACAAGTAGTCTTAGAAGAGGTTGCAGCCAATAGCGTTACTTTCGACCTCATCGGAGAAATTGCTATGCCCACTAAATTAACACGCAAAACCGTCGCGGATATTTTACAGAAGATTGAACCAGCTGTATTTAAAATGTTCGCAACTAATCCCGAGGAGTTTATTCGTGAGGCAATCAAGTTAATCGATGAACAAAAAGCCAGCACGATCATCGAGCATATTACTTATGACAAGCTAAACGAGACGTGGAATGCCGAAGAGATATTTGTTGATGCAACTATCGGCGGCGAATACGGTAAGAACGTCATTGATGCCAAGAAGCATATATTTGATAAACTTCGCTATGACTCAAGTATCGAGAAAAAATTAGGTGAAGATCTTGATACTGCCGAAATGGTAGAGCTATACGTTAAACTTCCTAGTGGATTCTATATCAACACTCCAATGGGTAAATACAACCCGGATTGGGCTATCTCTTTCCGTGAAGGTAGCGTAAAACATATCTACTTTGTTGCCGAAACAAAGGGAGATACTAGCGATTTACAATTGCGTGAAGTTGAGAAGGCTAAGATTGAATGTGCGCGCCGACACTTTGCCGTTATCAGCAGCAATACTGTAAAATACAGCGCAGTAAGCTCATACTCTGATTTACTAACTTTAGTTAATAAATAAGGGCCATAGAATGTCAAAAAGCCTAAAATCAGAAAGAATAGTAATATCAGCACCGCTTTCATTTGCCGGCTCTTATCAGAGGATTTGGAAAATTACAGAAGCTGATAATGTAGCGCTCAGGTGGGCAGTCCTTATCCCTATTGCACTTTGTCTTATTTTTACCACATGGATGATTGTCGCAGTTTGGTATTTCATTATGTATATTCTATTCGGAATACTGTTTATTCCATTTAGGCTCTGGCGACGTGGATCACGCAAAAATAAACGTGATAAATTAAGACATAGAGAAGTCCTTGAAGCTATAGAGAATAAGACAGATAATATATAGACCGTATCTTTGTAGTGTTATAATTTAGTGCTTTTCAGATAATCGATAATAACAGCTAATACCATCAGCCTTTGATAATATCCAGCTCGGAAACCCTTGACGAATCTTTTATATATCAACAATAAGACAAGCGCCATTAATACACCAATTACGTAATAGTACCAATTTGTCCAAAATATAATAGCAGGCAACAAAACCAGGGGAGTGATGCGCAAAAATATCATTGTCGAAAGGGTTTTAAAATAACCAAGAAAACGTTCAAAAGATGATGGCTGTACGGTCTTGTGTAAGCGCAAATAGTCGGCGTACGACTCAATGCCAAGTTGTGATTTGAAACGCCTATAGGTAACTTCATCGTCGGCCGCATCGTATATTGCGTCATAGTTTCGCCTAGTTCTAAATAGGGCATAGTAGATAATGATAAATATATAGTCGACCACCCGGAAGTATCCGATCAAACCGACAATTACACCAATAACTAACGCGAGCCATTCCATAGTATCCATCATATCACTTGCACCACTTCCTAAGCCCAGTGAACTTTATCATTTCTTTTACTGATGGCTTATCTTGGATACGACGCATCAGCTCGCAGCTATTATTATGAGATAAGATATTTAGACTTCCTTCATAAAGAATCTCATCGTCTATAATCGCTATCTTGCGGTGATGCCCACATGTAAATAATACTTCTACACCAAGGTACTGCATGATTTCTACCGCCCAAATTGCTTGATCCTGATAAGTTTGCTCATGCTCATCGAAGGGCTTGGTATTAATTATGATCTTAACTCCACGCTTACATAATATGGATAGTATTGGAAGAATTTTTTGCATGCGTTTTTTGGTAATAAATGGGCTTTCAATAACCACGCGTGTTTTGGCGCGATGAAGATCCTTCATAAACCTACTATAGAATGTCGTCTGATCGTATAGTGATGATGTAGATAATTTAAACATTTTGCTCTCCAAAAATAGCGTTTTCATTAACAGAGTAAAATATTCTATCCGCATCCATGTACTCCTGCCAAAATAAAAATATCTACGTTCTCGTAGGTATTTTTATTTTGACTGGCAGTCGGACCGAACCTATCAACTTTGTTGATGGTTCGAATTCTGTCAAATCTATTGATTTGTACAGAATTTAGTTGATGTTATAACAAGAAGCCTGCGGATTGTTATAACATTTTGCGTTGGACTACTGCCCCTGCTTTAATTGCAAAGCAAGACGCCAAGAGGTAGGTGCGATAGCCAGTCACAGTCCCCAACGAAGCGGGCGACTGGATTGGATATACCTTAGTATTCCTACTGCCTCTGCCTGAACCTGCTATCATTAAAACATGACCTACCTGTACATATTTCTTGCAATTAGCTTCATCACCTACGCAATATACACAGAACTTTTTAAAACAGGCGCTGTTTCTGCAGTAATCAAAAAGACCATACTATATCAATATCGATACAAAACACTGTATGCAGCAAGTATACTAACAGCATTGTACATTGCCATGAATTCAATATCTGGATCGGCGACATATGGTGAAGGATACTTTAATTTCGGTCTTGTTATTATCTTCATATCCCTTGGGATATACTTTCGCATAAAAGATGTAACACGGAAGAAAACAACCCTAAAATAACTCAGGCAATCACAACGAAAGCGTCGGAACGGCGTTGTATTTGTATTGTCCAAGCGTACTCAACCCGTTTTCATCGTGACCCCAACAATATTTGTTATTATCAGACGCAATCGCACAAACATGGTCTGTGTTTAATTCGCCAAGAGGGAAGGTGTCGATTGATTTTATTGTCTTGCCATTCAGAGCTCCGCCAGTATAAACGGCGACCGGTACCCAACTGAAGGTCTTGGTATTATTACCCAGTAATCCATAATATCCATCGCCCCAACAATACGCTTGATCATCCGAAGCGATTGCGCAGGTATTTCCCGAACCGACCGAAATGGTTTTAATAGTTTTTCCGCTTAATACACCAGTGGTATCGACAGCAACCGGCATATTAGACTCTTTGTCTGAATTATTGCCTAGTCGTCCGTTATAACTATTAAATCCCCAACAATATGCTTGATCATCTGAGGCAATAGCGCAGGTATGGCCAACGCCAACAGAAATCGACTTGATTGTTTTTCCCTTTAATACACCGCCTGTATAAACCGCTACAGGGTAGGGGCTACCCCAATTCGATTTATTTCCCAAATTACCGCTACCATTTGCGCCCCAGCAATATGCCTTATCGTCAGACGCGATAGCACACGCGTACGAGCGGCCAGCCATGATCTGTTTGATAGTTTTGCCATACAACACGCCCTCAGTGTAAACTGCAACGATTTCCGTGCTTGATATCTCGGTGCCATCGCCCAACTGACCATATTTATTATTGCCCTTGCAATACGCATTGCCGTCAGTGCCAATACCGCAAGAAAAATTGTCGCCTGTCGTGACCTGCGATAGCTTCATATTAGTATCGATGGTCTTTTTTACCTCATAATTAGAATCCTGCTCGGTATTTGAATAATAATTATATTCTTGTCGCTGATTATTCTGATCCGAGATGCTTGTAGACCAGTTATACGTTTTGTTAAGATATGCCAATGCAAATCCCATTAATACGAAAAAAATACCGACGCCAGTAATAATTAGAACGTTTTTAAAGTTTTGATTAGGTGGCGCAGCAGATGGATTCTCATTTACTTGATTACCTTGATTATTTTCCATCAATTGTCCCCTAACTTATTGTGTTTAGCTTATGCTAATTCTATATCTTTGCGCACGGTATGTAAATTGTGGGTTAGCTGACAGATAGGGCAATCTTAGATAATGATTTTTTTGTTGAGGTATTGATATCCTTGCCAAAGCGCCTATAAAATTTATCCAAGTACGAGCTGTAGATGCCCGAATTTTGTCCGTCATTGATTTCAACAACTTTTAGTGTGCCGTCGGGTAGCTCTAGAACATCCAGCGAATAAAAACCAGGGGCGTGTTGTGCTGTCGAAATACTATTGGCTGCCAGCTGTGAGATACGACGCACATCACTGATTCTGTCATTAATTCTTGTTATCGTTTCATCATCAAACTTTAGACTTTTCGTCCAATATGAAGCCACGTCGACCACTTCGCCCTTGTACACAAAAGTTCTATATTCATTCGCTACGCGCTGAATGGCATTGTCATCAGAGATTGACCGTCCCTGTACATATTTCGGCTCTTTATACTCGCGTAGTACTAGTGGAAAGTGAAAATGATATTTACGTCCAAATTCTAAACCGTACAAGACCGAGGTTATATATCCATCTATATCGTCTGGGTTAGATACGACATTTGCAGTAATCTTATCGATCCGCCTTGATTCACTATCGTCCATTTCTTCATCGAAGTAATTAGGTATTGATCCAACTACATTTTTCAACGACATGTTATCAAAACGGATAAACGTTTTTGCCCAATTTTGCTGAGTCATAACGTTGCTTATCATAGCTTTTAATTTTTTGCGATTTTCTGGGCAAGATACCATATTCTCAACATCTTTGTCGGGATTAATAATGACAGAATCAAAAGTGAAAGGTTTAATATATTGAAAATACTTGTCGAATGATTCAACAAACTCTGACTGTTCGGGATTATTTATTAGCTTAAGACCATTATCCAAACATTCATTATAAAACTTGCGGTATGAATCAATACCCATGATTCCACCTCTATATATAGCATCAGTTTGCCTATCGGCAGTAAAAGATTTATTTAGTGATCTAACCATTTTCGCAGTCCTATCGACATCGTTTACTACAAATTTCGACTTAAGCTCACAGGAAGCAATTCTTGGATTAACCTTGATCGCGTTTCTAACTTCAAAACCGATCGTTTCTTCACTGTCGCTCTTTTCAAGGGCATTATGAACAATAACCAGGGAGGGGTTATGGACATGTTTGTATATTTCCGGATTTGCTTCGCTTAGTTTCTCCAGATTGGTCATTATTATATTATAACACTTTGGCGTGTATTTGTCCATCGCTAGCAACCTGGCGCATACACGAATCTTTGTAATGGCTGATGGATGTAATATACTGATTACATGGAAGAACAAGAAGTGTCATCCGAGCCGACAGTTGATAACGAAACTATAATTGACGACAAGCCCAAAAAACCAAAAAAGAAACACAAGTTTTTGAAAAAACTTGCGATTTTTGTAGGTATTGTTGCGATTCTTATTTTGGCACTTGGCCTTATATTTCCTGGTTTGCTATGGACAAAAGATTTGGGCGTAAGTTATACAAAACAAGATTACGACAGTTTTTTGAAAAAAGTGCAGTACATCAAAGATTCTGCGCCAACCGGCAGCTCGAGGGATGAATATAAATATGTGTACGGCAAAACGTCAGCGGTCAATACAGAATTTACCAGCTCGGAATTAACAGCTTTTGCAAACTACAATCGACCGAGTTATTTTGCAGTAAAAAACGTCCAAATACGCATCAACAAAGACGGAACAATCGAGGCATCGGGTATCGTAAACGTCGACTATGTTTTGAATGAGATACTGGGCGGTAAATTCTCGCGCGAGCAAATCGTCAAAGAAATACCAGCCCTAGGCATCCTGCCAAGCAACGTCAACTTGTATCTGAATGTCGGTGGGTCAGTAATCAGCAACAGCGCCAGCCTCAGCCTTAACGCAGTGGCAGTGCAGGGGATACCAATACCCGACACTTATGTTAAATCAAGCGAAGGGGTCAGCACAGTTACAAACGGAATAAATAATCTGATATCAAAAAGCAAAGCCAACACTGGATCAAGCATCGAAAAGCTGGCCATGGAAAACGAGAAGATTGTGTTGCAAGGCAAATTTCCAACCTCACTTACCAGGCAGAAAAAATAAATAATTATGATAACCGACTTTCAATTATTTGGCTATCAACATATTCTGTCCATAATCCTGCCAATAATTGTCGGCATCATTTATATCATTTTGGCTAAAAAATATCCAAAAAACCTTCGACTAATTAGCATCCTTTTTGCCGCTACAATCATTGTAATTCGGTCGGTCAGATATATATTTGACACGTTCTTGGGCAAGTTTGAGGTTTATGACCTGCTGTCGATTCACGTATGCCATATTGACCTGATTTTGCTGGTCATTTGTTTAATATGGCCAAACCGCAAGTTATTTACTTTTAACTTTTTAATCGGGATACCGACGGCACTGGCGGTAGCGTTGCTGCCAGGACAAGCACATGCCGACCCAGGTATGGCTCGCGCAGTATTTTTTATAATGAGCCACATGCTGTTAGTGATGGGTGCGATATATTTACTATTTACATACAAATTTGAAATTACAAAAAAAGATATAAGGTTTTATTATCTATTCTCATTAATAGGAATTATCGCAATTTACATATTTAATGTCATTACTCATGCAAACTTTATGTATTTAATGGAAGGCCCAAAAAACACTGTGCTGGGGTTGATGCATAACGGCCTTGGTCCTTTTTGGTATGTTGTCGCCATATACGCAATATTAATTACGCTGCTGACCTTGATATTCCAAATCTATAAACTTGTTATCAAAAAAATCGTATAGCTGTCGGTGTCGATAATCTAGACGAGTTAGACATATAGGGCTATCTTTCTGATACAATAAAAACATGAGTAATAACAATATAGGTTTGAGAAAGTGGAACAAAACTTTAATTGTAATCTTTTTAATTGGCGCTGCCTTCTCTGCGGGCGGATATATCCTACGCGGTACCGTTAACGCACCGGCAGACCCAGCAACCGAAGGTATCGGCGCACTTGTCGGCGGACTGGGCGGAATAATTTTGGTTGTGTGGTTTTGCATGTGGGTAGTTTCTGTCTTGAAGAAGTCGTTATGACAAAAAAGAAATCCATCATCAGCAACAAGAAACTCTTAAAAAACGTAGCGATAGTTGCTGCAATTATTTCGATTATTGTAGCGGTCGTGTGTCTTTATATTGCGCCCACCGTAAACAACAATATTCGCAGAGACAGAATTATATCAATACTAGACAGCCTGAAAATTGATAACAGCAAATACTCGCTGACATACGAGTCGATATTTGGGGACAAAAGGATTTACGAATGGGACTCAGGCAGAAGCTTCTCGTCAGAAAGAACATATATTCGTGGCGCTAACGTCGACACAACCGTAGCTGAGTTAAAAAAGGCTATATCAGATACTGATTTTACTTTCTATGAAGAACCTTACCCTGGGAGTGCTGATTTTATGTACATTTATAAATCCCCTAAAAATGAGTACCTAAGAGTCTCGGTTGGCAGCAAAACCCGAGAAGACGCATTCTATAACAGGTACAGCATGGGGCTATCAACAGAAGACATTACAATAAGCCCAAACGCTGGGCCATCAAATGTCACGATCAAAGTAAACCTTGACGATAACAACGAATAGGATATGAATAGGGCGGCAAGACGCCGCCCTAGATATTAATCTTATATTTTACCAATCAAATCGACACCAGGTTTTAGCGTATCGTCGCCTGGGACCCAGCTGGCAGGGCAGACATTACCACCGTGCTCGCGAACAAACTTCGCAGCTTGAAGCTTGCGTAGCATTTCTTTGGCGCTGCGGCCAATATCATTGTTGTGAATCTCGATAGTTTTTAACGCACCATCTGGGTCGATAATGAACGTACCCCGAAGTGATAGTCCTTCGTCTTCGATATAGGTACCAAACATTTTTGATACTTTGCCCGTAGGGTCAGCCAGCATCGGATAAGTAATTTTACTAATAGCGGGCGAGCTGTCATGCCAAGCCTTGTGTACGAAGGCCGTATCGGTACTGATGCTCATTATTTCGCCACCCAGTTGCTTTACGTCACTGTAATACCTGGCAGCATCTTCTAATTCTGTTGGACATACAAACGTAAAATCCGCAGGATAGAATATTAAAACAACCCATTTACCCTTGTAATCTGATAGTTTTATCTTGTTAATTTCGCCGTTATAAAATGCATCTGATTCAAAATCTGGAACAATTGTATTTATATTCATCGTGTATTAATTATACCAAAAATATCATTACTGCGTAATTGACTTATTGGGGTTTTTATTGTAATGTAATATGACAAATCTCTTACGAAAAGGGTGTTTGAACCTTTACAAGTCATATTATTCAAAGTGCTTATCGGTCGAGTAAGCACATTAATTATTAATACCAAAACAAACGTATGAAAGCATTAATGTGGTTTATTAAAAAGGTCTGGCAGATGCCCAAACAATACGCGCTCGAGCAAAGGTGGAAGATTCGCTACAGCTCGGCCAAATTGGCCCTTGGTTTGCCTGGCGTGCATGACACGCGGGAGTTTACCAGAGTCAATACGCTGGACAAGGGAAGTCGAGAAGCGTTTATCAGGGCACTGATTACCGAGGTAGACAAGTTTAATTGCGGCAAATTGTCAGACGCGCCTGGAATAATCAGGTGGAGGCAAGTATTCGCAATTATCGACCACCTCGGCATTTGGGGAGTGCAGACGGAAATATTCAAACTAAAGAATAAATCCGACAGCAAGACAGCCCGCTGTATGGACGTAGCAAACTTCGATGGGTACAACACAGAAGATAAAATCATTTTGTGATTTTGTTTTCTAGCCGGGCGCTCTTGTTGTGAGAGCGCCCACAGCCCAGTAGTCATCTTCACGATAAGCACTATTTGAATAATATGATTTGATTGACAGCCTAATTCCAGGCGAAATTTTGATACAATAAAAATATGGACATGATGCAAAAAAACAGTCTGCCACATACCGAAATTAAAATTGATGATCACTTGTCATTAAGGCAAGTTAAATTAGAAGAAGCCGAAGAATTATTCAATATCGTTGATCGTGACCGTGAATATCTGGGCGAATGGCTACCTTGGCCAAAATTTACTAATACCGTTGACGACCAACGTGATTTTATCGCCAAAACAATTCAGCAACGAATCAATGGCGAACAATATGGCTATGGAATTATTCTTGACGGCTGCATTGTGGGCCATATCAGCCTGATGCACTTGTCAGACGGCCAAGATCCCGAAATTGGATATTGGATAGCTCAGAACGCGTCAGGCAAGGGCATAACAACACGCGCCGCACAGGCTTTAACTGATTTCGGTTTTAATGTATTGGGCCTGGACAGAATTGTCATAAAAGCCGACACCAAAAACACCGGCAGTAATCGCGTCGCCGAAAAAATTGGCTACAAACTAGATCGTACCGAACACGACGACCGAATCGGTATGGCAAATATTTGGTTGTTAACGAATAAATGTTAAGCCGACACAAACCGCGACAGTAATAGCAGCAATCAACAACTTGCCTCTAACAGTGATTTTTTCTGTTGCCAGCAAGTTCACGGCAAACGGCACAATTATTATATTAGCAATCAGCATCATGGCAGCCAAAGGCAATATTTCGAAATATTCTCCACTAACTTTCACGTTTAGGTTATACGCAAACTGCGAAATAGGTAGTGCGCAAAGTGCAAATATCACATAAAAAAGCAGCGTGTCAACGCCAATCCGACTCAACATCTTTGATATAAAAATAGTAACAGCCGCAACAAGTCCAAACCATGAAAAAACTGCCGCAAGTATGATAATATCGCCAAAAATATAGATAAATATATTAAGCAACAAAACTAAAAATAGCGTTGGCAATACCAAAATAATCGCGATTGCCAGAATATTTGCCAGTGGCAAAGAAGCTCGTTGTTTTTTATTTAGCCTGGTCTGACTTTTATACTTCGCGCTACCTGGCTGCGGATAAATATTCGACAAATCTCGTCCGTCTATCATGCTAACGATTATACACCGTCATTAGCCCAAAAATGCTATAATTAAGATGTAACAAAGGAGGATATATGACCGTAGGCGATGATATGCGACAAGCAGCACAAGAAACGCGCGATAAAGCCACAGAGTATCGCGAAAAAGCCAAAATAATGCGTGAAGCTGCTTCTGACCTTGAACGAGCAGCAACCGAAATGGAATTAGAGGCCAAAAACCTCGACAAAGAGGCTAGGCAAGAGGACGACCAAGAAAAACGAGCCAAGCAGGCGATCGACAAAGCCGATAGGGCATGAGGATACCATTGACTTTTCGTGCTGTTTGATGTATAATATAGTTTCATGAAAAATGAAATATTACAGACCAAACAATTCGAAAATCTAAATATTTCGACGGGCGTAAAAAAGGGTCTATTTGCAGCTGCTGCCGCTTTTTGTCTAATAACCCCAGAACATTCAGCAAAGGCCAACTTTTTTAGCGATATTTTTGATATTTTTTCATCAAAACAAGTTACGGAAACTCAAAATAGCCAGCTGGCCGCTGTATCCGAAGTCGATAAAAGCGACGTTAAGCCTGTAGAAGCCCACGAAACCAGTAGTCAAAATAGCATTACTATAGGCGCCAAAGTAGAAGCAGTGCTGTTTTGTGACGCGGAAATGAATTCGTGCCGCACTAATGACGCATCTAAATGCGCCAAGGAAGAATACGACAATAACGGTGGTTGCCCAGTCAAAACAGAGATGATTGACGGCATAAAAACCGCTATCGATTATTAGACATAACCCTGAAATCGTCGTTAGGTATATAATAGTCCGTAAGTATGCGGACTATTATATTAAAGCTGGGTGGCAGTATAGTCACTCAAAAGCATCGGGTTGGTGTTTATATTAGGCGTCAGTTATTAGCTCGGATAGCCAAAGAATGCGCCGAGGCTTTGAGCAAGAATGACAATTTGCGTCTTATTATAGTTCACGGTGCAGGATCAGCCGGACATCAACTAGCCGATAAATATGGGCTAAAAGATGGCACAAAGGGCGACCCGCTAAAACTATATGGGTCACTCTTGACCCAAGTTGCTGATCAAAAACTAAATCTACAAATCAATGAGTTGTTTATCAAAAACGGCTTGATGGTGACGCCAATTCATACGGCATCGTTTATTATTCAAAACGATAAAGCAATCACTAATAAAAATTTTGACGTAATTGACTGCGCACTTGAGCTTAAATGTATCCCGATCATGTACGGCGAGATGGTTTTTGATGAAAAATTAGGTATGTCGGTTTGCTCGGGCGATTCAATAACTATGTTGTTGGCCAACAAATATAACGCAACTAAAATTATCTTCGCATCAGACATTGATGGGATTTTTAACAAAGACCCGCACAAACACAATGACGCAAAGATGATAAAAAATACGACTATTGCATCTATGATGTCGGATAAAAAAATAAAACTGTCCGGATCACACAATGTCGATGTGACGGGAGGTCTGCAAAATAAAATAGCCGTGCTAGCAAACAGCGTAACATCGCCAGCACTAAAAAGTGTGGTGGTTTGCAATGGTTTGAAAAAGGGAATTATTACCAAAGCCCTGTCGGGCGAATCAGTCGGCACAACTATCAATATATAAAAGAAACGGCGCGCAGTGGGATTTTCCCAAAGCGCGCCTTGTTAGCGACCGAGAATCGAACCGAGTACCGGCTTGACCTCAAGTCTTACCAGTCCGGGCGTAAACTTCATAATCTGCCTGGGCCACCTCCAGCCAAAATACTCAACATCACTGTCTTTGGGATGTGCCACGAAACGCTGGGCACACTTGCAGACATAGACGCTGATACTTTCAGTGAAAGAGCCATTAAGCTGAATCATGAATTCTTTATTGAAAACCGTTAAGCCGTTTAGCGGCACTCCGATTTCCTCATCAACCAGACGAATTATCGTCTGGTCGCTTGTTTCGCCCTCTTCGATCGTTTCGATCGGAAACGAGAGCATCCCGGCCAACTTACCGTAATGGATCTTGCTTTCCAACTCCTTTAAAAGCAAAACTTTGCCTTTTGGGTCAAAAATAACCAAGCCCACTGATCCGACGACTTTCATATCATCACCCCATTTGGTTGTGGTTTAAGGAAGCTCTTGCATTAATTATACTATATTGTGGTCTATCTTTTTAGATCGGGGTTTTCAGCACTAGGCATAGTGAAATAAAATTCGCTGCCAACACCAGGCTGACTTTTGACCCAAATTTTACCGCCCAAACGCTCTACTAGCCGCTTGCTTATCGCTAAGCCCAATCCCGTACCGCTAGTTTCGCGCTGCAAATAATTGTCAACCTGAGAAAACTTTTTAAATAAATTACCTATGGACTTTTTTGGAACACCAACACCAGTATCAGCCACGGTTATCATTATCGTGTCGTCAGAATGAGCATCGTTACTCTTTACTACGCTGGCCTCAACCTTAACTCCGCCCTTATCGGTGAATTTGTATGCGTTTGACAATAGGTTCATCATGATACGCTCAAAATAGTGTGGGTCCGTCTTTATCTGCAACCCCGAACTAATATCGTTAGGCTTTCCGGTTAATTGGAATGATAGATCAAGGCCTTTATTTGCAAACATAATTTTTACTTGGTCTAACGAATGATTAACCAACTCGTCCACAGGATAATAGCCACTATTAATTTCAATGCTATTTGTTTCTAGTTTGGACAAGTCCAACATGTCATTAACCAGATCAATTAAAGTTTTGGTGTTTAAGCTAATTTTATTTAATATCGCTTGTTGCTGGTCGTTTTCAGGACCCAATTGCTGACGACGTAATAAATCAACATAACCACGTATAACGGTCATCGGGGTGCGCAGCTCGTGGCTAGCGACAGACACGAATTCGTCCTTAATCTTGTCAATCTGACGCAACTCGGTGTTGCTTTCTCGAATTTCTTCGATTGACATAACATTTTGAATGGCAATAACCAAGCTATCGCCAATCATACTTAGAACCTTTATATCACGGTTCGTATAGTGGGACGTAAGGTGATCTCCAAGGAATAAGTACCCAACCAGGCCGTCATGAATTAGCGGCAATACAACATCAATTCTATGTTTGCTCATTAATGAATTTAATTGATGACTCGAATCCATCATCGATACAATTGCAATATCTTTTTTGCCATTTGTAGCCTCATACACATCCATGACATCGCTACGATTCAATTGAGTGTGTTGTTTTGTGCCAGCAGATATGTAGTGTCCGTTGTGCATTTGAATGAAAAAGAAGGCTTGCTCGCTTTTTAATGTGGACGCGATTTCTTGAGATGCTTGTTCTAATAATTTTCTTAGGTTAGAGGTTGAGGATAATATTTTGTTGAGCCTATCCAAAAACGCGTCAGAGTCATAATAATCTCGATAGAATAGCTTGTTTGTCCAATGGTCAAAAAAGCGTTTGATTGGTTGGAACACAAACAAAAGAGCAAAAATAAGAATAACGTTGAGGGGGTTTTCCGAAATCAGACCACTGCCTCCAATCGAAAACAATCCCGACACGACAATTGCAATGGCATAGTAGATAGCGACCAATAGCCCCAGGGCGAACACATAGGCAAGCGTCCTGACGGCCGCTAGGCGAATATCGAACAGACGGTGCCTAATAATGCCGTACGAGATAGCCAACGCGAACAACGCTGGCGTCAACGATCCTTCGCTAAAATGGTGGCAGTCACCAAAGTATTGTAGGTACAGATCAAAATATGCCGCTGGCAAAGTCATCGCTATACTACCAAACAAAAATATTCCAAGTTGAAGCCTATCCGCGCGATTAGCGGCGGTCACATACTTGCGAATCATAATATATATTGAAAAACCAAAGGCAGTAGCAAAATACAGACAGTATATCAACAGTGGTATTTGACCAATATCATGACAATTGTACCCATCGCCAATATATTCTTTACCAGTCAAAAAACCTGGGACTATAAGCCCCATGATAACCCCGTAACATGCTACAACTGTCGAGACTACTATTACCCTAGGGGGCTTTTTGTTATCAGGCAAGGCATAGGCCAGAATAACTACCAGAGCTGCAAATATAGCAGCTAGTGAAAAATATATGCTTGATAGTATTGATGCGACCACCGGATCCTGGGTCAGGGTATAGGCCATCACGGTAAATATCCAAGCAGCCATGCTGAAATTAATAACTGACGTCAGCAAGTTAATCAATTTTCGATGATCACTAATAAAAATTAGCGTTCCGATTAATATACAGACGGCAGCTACTGCTATCAAAATTAAATTAATCATTCTTTAACCAATCCATTCATAAGCATTATAGCTTTTTGCTACGCCACTAGCAAAATTGACATTGATAGATATGGTTTTGTAATAAGCTACAAAAAAATAATAGGCAGACATTAGCGGTCTGCCAGCGCTCTTCGGTTGGTATGTTTTACCGACCGGTTTGCTCCGAAATATGGGTCATAAATTAATCAGAGCGGGGACTGTGCTTTTTGGGCGTTAGTTGTCGCGCTTGGCACATTTGTCCGAACATACGCATGACGCATCGTTTTTGCGGTCACCAGGTACAGCAGACCACGGAAGTGGTTTGTTGGTCCTTTTGCCGCATACTCTGCATTTGTACGTATAGCCCGGATGTTTCCAAGCCGCAGCCGCCTCTGCTCTGATTATCTCAGCCACCAATTGACACATAAAAACTCTCCTATTTTGATGTGTTGACCGCTTAAAGCGGAGCAAGGTTTCGACAATCCACACGGATTGCCACAATGTACTAATGACAAAACCAGCGACGCGCACATGCGCATCAGGCGTGATATATTGTCATCCCGGTTGGTAATTATCTCATTTAACAGTGGTGATTGCAACAAGGGACCAATATAGTTTAAATTACCACATATTCTCAGTTTTGAAGTATAATATATATACAAGGCACATTAAAAGGAGGTATATATGAATCAAGATCAGAATACTGAATTTAAGCCAAAAATGGAGGACGGTGGCTACCGCAAAAGACCAATCTGGCAATGGGTTGCGCTTTATGTAGTAGTGGCCACGGTACTTTACGGAATTATCTACTGGATATTCATGCTAGCAGGTTATTAATACCTACAGACTTCCGGTAGCTATAAAATAGAATAAAGCCAAGACAGCCAAAGTCATGGCCGCGAATGCTATTCGTACAAACAAATTTGAGATTTTGCTATTTTTGTACTGTCCCATAATCTGCTTGTCATTTCCTATCCTGGCAATCATCCACAAAAGCGGCACAGCAGCAATCCCATTAAAAACAGCCGTAAAAATCAAAGCCTGAATTGGATCAATACCAACAAAGTTGATAACCAGGCCCACTATTGTTGCGCCGATGATGACAGCATAAAAGCCAATCGCTTTACTAAACTTACGATATAGACCTTCTTTCCAGCCCAATGTCTCGCTGATAGCATAGGCTGATGATCCGGCTAGTGTAGGGATTGCTAGTAAACCGATGCCAATAATTCCGACTGAAAAAATTAGCTTGGCAATTAATCCAGCATTTGGGAAACCTTGTACCAATGGCTCTAGCGCTTGCGCAGCGGCCGATGCAGAATCAATATTGGTTATCCCGTTTTTAAACAACACTGATGCGCACACAACTACAATAAACCAAGCCGTGATTGTCGCCAACGACATACCAAAAAAATTATCTATTTTAATATTTTTCAAATAATGCTTGGTAACATGTGGATCTTTGCCGGTTGACGATAGCCTGTGATGAGCAATTTCTTCTTCGACAATTTCGGATGTATCCCAGAAAAAAAGATAAGGTGAAACGGTAGTTCCTAATATACCAACTAAAATATAAATAGTCTGGGCGTTTATTGCCGGTACAACACCAAAAGTGTTGCGAAACAACTCTGGCCAGTCCTGACCGACCAAAAAAGCCGTCACTGGATATGCCAATAGTACAATCGCCAGCCACTTGAGTATTTTGGCGTATTGTTTGTATTTAACGAATACAACCAGTAAAACAATCACGACTGCATAAAACACAGCCAATACAGAATACGGGATGTCAACGAATAATTGAGTTGTCGCAGCCATGGCGCCAAGGTCAGAGCCAATATTAACGGTATTTGCAACAACTACCAAAGCTACCGACATATACAGTAACTTTCGGCTGTAATGTTCTTTGATAACTGAAGCCAAGCCCTTGCCGGTGACAGCGCCAATACGAGAACAAGATTCTTGGACCGCCATTAGTAGCGGATACATGATAGGGAAGACCCACAAAAAACCATAACCAAAGCCTGCTCCGGCCTGCGAGTACGTAGCAATACCCGATGGATCATCGTCAGCTGCTCCGGTTACGATACCTGGCCCTAAGACATGTAAAAAACGACCAAATTTTTTGCGATAATGAATATTCTTGGCAATGTTTTTAGCATGACGTTCGGCATCAGGTAGGTTTGGCTTTGGATTGTTTTTTCTGGCCATTATTTAATGAATCACGCTTATGATTAACATGTAAATCATACTACAAGCGCACACTAAATGATAGATAAACTATTCAGATAAATCTTTTTTGATTTGTTCAAACTCGCGTTTGTCTATTTCGCCCTTGGCATAGCGCATTTTAGCTATTTCGATTGACTTATCGTTGTTGCCAAAACCCGATTCGCTTGGGTATTTAGCAAGTCTGATTATCAGCACCACAATAGCCGTAAATACCAACGCCCAAAACACAATCCCAAAAATACCAACCATCCAATCATTCCCGTTCATAAACTGATAGTAATGCATGGCGTTTCTCCTATGTTATTTTATATGTAAATTGTAGCCAATTATACTTAAGGCTATCTTAAATATGTTTATTTCGTCATACTTTTGCTATACTGTCATATATGAAACCGCTTAGCCTAAACAAGCCTCACTTGATTGTTATGGTCGGCATTCCAGGTGCCGGAAAAAGCTCTTTTGCTAAGTCCTTTGCTGCTTCATTCAAGGCTCCGCTAATCAGCCATGATCATATCTTGCAAGAAATTTTTGATTCGCCCGAACGAACAAAAAAGGAAGAAATTATCACTGCTGGTGTTGCCGAATACATGTTGGACGAAACATTAAAAACTGGCCAAACTATCGTATATGATGGTTTGTCGAGCACACGAAGTTCTCGGGCCGAAATTGTCAAAAAAGCAAAAAATGCTGGCTATAAAACTCTTTTAATCTGGGTCCAGACCGACCAGGCAACGGCTCGCAAACGTCTGATTACTGAATCAAAAAAGCGATCAGTTATTAACCCCGAGCAATTTGAGACTTATGTGAATAAATTCAGCGCGCCTCAGCAAAATGAGAACGTAGTGGTTATCAGTGGCAAGCATACTTATTCTAGCCAGTTGAAAATTGTATTAAAGCGCTTGGCGGATCCACAGGATATAGTAGTAAAACAGCCCGAGGCCACGCGCCCTAACGCTGTTAGAAGATTTTTGATACGGTAAAGAGTCTGCATGCCAATTATCAACGATAAAGAATTTGGCAAAATTACAGTAAGGCGCAGCGCGCGTGCATCCCACGTCAGTGTAAGGGTCGCGCCAGACGGAACTTTGCGAGCGTCACTGCCAATTTATGCGCCAACTTTGCTGGTCAGGCACTTACTCAGAAATTCACGCGACGAACTGCGTAAAATGCTGGCCAAATCAAAGCCAGAATATATCTTTGAAAACGGCATGCAAATCGGCAAAAGCCATACTCTAATTATTCAAAGAACGCCTAGTCAAACTTTTAGCGTCGAACGCCATGGGCAGCAAATTATCACAAAATTACCACCCGATGTTGGCATTACGAATCCGCAAGTTGTCAGAAAAGTCCGTGACGAAGTAATATCAGCTCTTCGCATCGAAGCAAAAAGCTACTTACCAAAAAGATTAATGTATTTAGCAATGCAACATGGTTTCAAATATTCAAAAGTTCGGTTTTCGCATGCCAGTGGACGATGGGGAAGCTGCAGTAGCAACGGTACGATTAGCCTAAATATCGCATTGATGAAATTACCATTTGAATTAATAGATTACGTTATCATCCATGAATTGTCGCACACAAAACAGATGAACCATAGCTCGGCTTTTTGGCTTATTGTCGGCAATGCTGACCCAAAATACAAATTGCACCGTCGCGCCTTAAAACTGCAAAATCCGTCTATTTAAACTTTATACATAACGTGTATAATTAAGCATAAGATGAAAGAGGGTGGATCTGTCATATCACCGCGAACGGCCCAAATTTTACGATACGCCGGTTTGCTTGTACCAATAGTATTGGTTGTTTACAGTACGCTAATTCAATATAGTGTCATAAATGTGCCACACTCAATCGACAATGGTGCTATTTTACTTTTCTCGTTTTGGTGGATGTACATCAGTATTTTGCACTTCTTGATACCCAGCACATCAAAGCTAGATTCATTATTAAGAATAGTCGCTTACCACTTATTGGCCAGCTCGTATTTAATATTTATTGCTGGGATCGCATCACCATTCGTAGCCTGCTGGCTGCTTTTAATGATTGCGTCGTATGTTTACTATTCAGAGCGTGGATTACAACTAAGCACCCTTGCATTTATTTTGGTCGTCGCCATCGACATCATGTTATGGCACAGCGCCAGTCCTGAAATTATTACCTATGACCTAACGGCGCTGGTCGCAATACTTATGACCAGTTTTGTCACGATGAGTATTTCTCGCTCACAACAAATATCAAAAAAAGCGTTCCATCACAGCAAAGCCAAAGAACTTTTGCAGCGCGACCGTGTTTTGACGATTATCAACAACATGGCTGACGCAGTCATCAGCACCGACGAACGCGGCATAATACGTATTTATAATGCGGCCAGCATGAGTTTGTTGGATACCAACGACGACCTAAACAAGCAGCCAATCGATAAAGTCCTGCCATTGATAAACCAAGAAGATTCTGGCGTCAATATTTTAAATGAATTTAAAAATGCAAAAACCGTAGTCAAACGCGACGACCTAAGCTATGTCTATAGTGACGGCGAAAAAATCCGCCTTGAAGTCACCTACGCGCCAATACGCAGTAGCTATAACCAATCAAAAAAATCCGAGACTCATGACGGATATGTAATTATCATGCGCGACATCACCAAATCTAAGAGCCTAGAGGAAGAACGCGACGAGTTTATCAGCGTCATCAGCCACGAATTACGAACGCCAATCACCGTTGCCGAGGGCACAATTTCGAATGCGTTGGTCATGATGGAACATCCTGACGTTACCGCCGTTATGCTAAAAGATTCCGTCAACTTGGCACATGATCAGGTCGTCTTCCTTGCAAATATGGTCAATGATCTCAGTGCATTATCACGCGCTGAAAGAGGCGTCGGTGACGAAGGTGAGGATATTGATATTCGTGAATTAGGTCACAAAATAATAGAAAAATACTCAGAAAGTGCCAAGGCAAAGCACCTACATTTAGATTTGGATATGTCAGCCAAATTAGGCAAAGTCCATACCAGTCGGCTTTACCTGGAAGAACTTTTGCAAAACTTCATGACTAACGCCATCAAATACACCAAAGAGGGTAGCGTTAAGGTAATTATAAAACAGATCAACGGCGAAGTTTCTTTCTCGGTCAAGGATTCTGGCATCGGAATCAGCAAGTCTGATTTAACGAAAATTTTTCAAAAGTTTTATCGCAGCGAGGATTACCGAACCCGCGAGACTAGCGGTACAGGACTGGGCTTATACGTTGCTGCCAAATTAGCCCGCAAACTTAATACTAAAATCAACGTCACCAGCCGCTTAAATCACGGCTCGACATTCAGCATATCGCTGCCAATATTAAGTGATAAAAAATAAGGACAATATGCATAAAACAAAGAATCGAAAAATACCTCGATCAAAAACGACTAGCCTTCGCAAAAAATTGGCCAAAAAAAGCTTTTTTGGCTTTAGTATCCCCGAGCTATTGGTAGCGGTCGCAATAATAGTAATACTCTCAGCACTGGTGGCAATCGCATATGTTGGCGTCACTCGCCAGGCAGTTGTTCGATCACTTCAATCAGATTTAGTTAATGCATCAAGGCAGTTACACCTGGACCAGGTTACAGACAGCTCTTTTCCTTTATTACTATCCCAAGCCAACAGCGGCCAGGGAATAGCGGCCAGCCCAGAAACTACATATATATACGCCGTTGATGACGAGGATAATCCCCAAGAGTTTTGCGTTGCCGCCACAAAAAGCGACATAACATACTCGGTCACCAACAACGAACCGCCTATCGAAGGCGGCTGCAAAAGCTTTGGCATTGTTATGAACGCAGATGCTGGCAGCAGTAGTTCTTACCCAGGGACAGGCATTTCGTGGAACGATACCAGCGGTAACGGGAATAATGGCACGATAAGCGGCGCCGAATACTCTACCGAAGGCGGTGGCGCGTTCAGATTCGACGGTATCGACGATTATATCGACTACGGCGTATTACCACCCATGAAATCCTATACTTTTAGTGTTTGGGTAAAAATGGACATGTTGACTGGTGGAAATGCCGACCAGCAACAATATGGGTGGACGATTGGCGGAACGTCAAGCAATTATGGAATGTGGCTGACGGTTGGCGGTTCAATCGGCCCAGAAGCAGCGCTGCGCGCATATTCATCAAGAGCCAACGGACACCCTACGATCGGTGCCGACCTAAACACGACAGAATGGTTTAATATTGTAGCCACAGCGAAAAAGGATTCCATCTCAAAGATATATATCAATGGCGTCGAGAAGGGTTCTTTCACGGCAGACGTTATCAATTGGGCGGGGCACCTGACATTAGGCGACCTCAGGCCAAATCGGCACATAGGATTCGCCGGATATATGTCAGAGATACAAATACACAACCGCGTATTGTCAGCCGACGAAATACAGCAATACTATAACGACTCACGCGCACGCTACGGGCGATAGTTATTGACTGTCTATTTTATAAAGCTTATACTTTAATTAATATTGTATTAGGTGGGCCACGAAGTATGCCAACTCATCAAAAAATTAAAACTTCTGATGGTTTCACAATCGTGGAGCTCTTAGTTGTTATCGTCGTGATTGGCGTTCTGGCGGCCATAATAACCGTGTCTTATAGCGGCATAAGTCAGCGCGCCATAGTAGCATCAGTACAATCCGACCTTAATAACACTGTAAGATTATTGAAACTCGACCAGATACAAAGTGATAGTGGTGATTTTCCGACATCGTTAGACACGGTTAACGGGGGAGTCGGGGTTTCGGCCAGCGATGATACGACATTTCGATACTCCGTCGATAATAACGCCCGGCCTCAATCGTTTTGTTTATCAGCCACAAAAAACACTACAACATACAAAATAACCGACAACACAGCACCAGTTGAGGGTGACTGTCAGAGTTTTGGATTAGTACTGGATTTGGACGCTGGTGACCCAGCATCATATCCTGGAAGCGGAACGACTTGGACAGATTTAAGTGGCAACGGACATAATGGCGCGCTAGTAAACGGTGTTGGATATACGACGGAAGGTGATGGTGCGCTGACTTTTGATGGAACAGACGACTATGTTACCTGCGGCACGATTGCTCCAATAAGTTCGCATACCTTGGCCAGTTGGGTAAAAATAGACAATCTCAGTGGAGGTACCGCCGACCAAACAACCTATGGCTTTTCGATTGCCGCAACATCTACAAATTATGCCACATGGCTTTCAGTTGGCGGCAATGCCGGTAATGAAGCTCGAATGAGAGCATATACATCCAACTCAGTCGGGATAAACACGACTGGATCAAACCTAAATACGACGGACTGGTTTTACATTGTGGCAACTGCTACAAAAAATTCAACAGCAAAGGTATACGTTAATGGGGTGGAAAGGCTATCCTTCACCGCCAGCAGTAGTGACTGGGCGGGGACCTTCACGATTGGCGACCTGCGCCCAGCAAGGCTTATCGGCTTTGACGGCTCAATATCTCAACTTCAACTTTACAGCCGAGCAATGTCGTCAACCGAAATACAACAAAACTTTGATGACCAACGCAGTCGTTATGGGTTATAATGGTTATGATAATAATGAAAAATTATAATAAAAACGGATTCACGATTGTAGAATTATTGGTCGTTATCGTTGTAATTGGCATACTTGCATCAATAACAATCGTGTCGTTTAGTGGTATAAGCCAGAGGGCAACAACCGCATCATTACAATCAGATCTTGAGAACGCATCAAAATTGTTAAAAATGGATCTTGTCGATACAGGTTCGTTTCCGTCCAGCACAGCCGCAGCCAATAATGGCGACGGAATACCCGCCAGCAGCGGCACAACCTACCAATATACGGCAGACAATAGTACATCAACGAAAGCATTCTGCATCACAGCGACTAAAAGCAATCTGAGTTATTATTCAAATCAAGACTCCAAGCCAATCATCGGCGGTTGCCCTGGCGATTTAGTACTGGGTTCGCCTTCATTAACAAACCCAAGCTTTGAATCCGACGCTGCCGCGAACCTAAGCTATCCCGCCAATTGGAATCAGTACGGTATGGTTGGAAATATATACGAGGGAGTTTCGACAGAATATCCTACATATGGCACGAAATCATTCAAGATAAGCCACATCTCATCAGACATGGATGGCGGAATTTGGGGCAGAATATCTGGGCTGACAATCGGCCAAGATATCTCTGTTTCGGCCCATATAAGAAGCGGCGCAGGTGTTGTTAACGCCAGCTTGGTATTATGCACCGCTCAACACGGCTTGACTGGTGGCCAAACGACGAACGCCAATCAAAACGAGAATGTTAACGGCCGCTTTACCGCTACGATCAACAATGTCGATCAGACTGCTGTTGATGTATTCTTGGGGCAGGGATCATTCGGTTCGGCGTCACGCGGCGATGTCTGGTTTGACGGGCTTCAGGTTACAGTTAACTAATTCCGTTGTCCCTGTTGACTATTTAGGGTTTATTCACTACAATAAACTTGACAGTCTGCATTAGCAGGCTTTTTAAATAGGAGTGAAACTAGTGGTGTTTTTAAAAAAGAAAGCAAAACCAGCCAAAAAAGAGGTTGCTAAAAAACCAAAGGCTGATTCTAAAGTAAAAAAAGTATTATCTCCGCTAAAAAAACTAGCTGTTCCTTTTGTAGCTATTGGCCGATATTTCAAAGGCTCGTGGCAAGAGCTTCGTCAAGTTCGCTGGCCAAATCGCCGCGCAACCTGGAGCCTAACCGCAGCAGTTGTGTTGTTTTCAGGATTTTTCTTTTTGCTGATTGTCCTACTGGATGACGGTTTTCAACAATTATTTAAGTTAATTATAAAATAAGGATATTATGTCAAAAAATCGATATGACTCATCAAGACAATGGTACGCAATCCACACCTACAGTGGATATGAAGAAAAAGTAGCTGACAGCATTCGCCAGCGAATTAACGCGGTTGATATGGCCGACAAAATCTTTGACGTAATGGTTCCAAAAGAAAAACAAATCGAAATCAAGAACGGTAAGCGCAAAGTCGTCGAAAAGAAAATCTTCCAAGGCTACGCTTTGGTTGAAATGAAACTAACTGATGAAACTTGGTACATCGTCCGTAATACTCCTGGAGTTACTGGATTCGTTGGCACTGGTACCGAGCCTACTCCCGTTTCGGAAAGTGAAATTACTAAAATCAAACGACGCATCGGCGTTGAAGATCCAAAGCACAACATCGACTTCAAAATTGGCGAAGTTGTCAGTATTACTGATGGTCCTTTCAAGTCATTTGACGGTGCAATTTCTGAAATTGATACCCAAAAGGGCAAAATCAAAGTCATGGTCAGCATGTTCGGCCGCGATACTCCAGTCGAGCTTGACGCATTGCAGGTCCGTAAGGTATAATAACCCCTGTTACGCATAATGCTTCTAAATTATGTAAATTAACTTGAGTCAACTATAGTTGGCTCGTAATCTAAGGAAAATTAAGAGATGGCAAAAAAAGTTATCGGAAATTTGAAACTCCGAATCCCTGCCGGACGTGCAACTGCAGGTCCTCCAGTGGGTTCAACCCTAGGTCAATGGGGTCTAAACATGATGGATTTTATTAATCCATTTAATGAAAAAACCAAAGACCAAATGGGCAAAGACGTAATCGTTCACATTCAAGTGTACGAAGACCGTACTTTTACTTGGAAGTCACTAGGACGCACAATGAGCGACCTAATTATGGAAAAAGCTGGCGTCCAAAAGGGCAGCGGCAAATCACATCTTGAAAAAGTAGGCAAAATCACTCGTGCGCAAGCCGAGGAAATCGCTGAAATCAAGAAAGACCAACTAAACGCAATCGACATGGAAGGTCGCGTAAAAGTAGTCGCCGGTGCAGCTCGTTCTATGGGCATCACCGTCGAAGGTTAAGAGACATATAAATAAAATACCGTGAGAATTCTCGCGGTATTTTATTTGGGAATAGGGACTGGGAAATGGGAAATAGGGGAAAACCCCTACCTTTACTCTTCGTCCTAATTATGCTAAAATGCTCACATACAAATCAATGTTGGGAGGCCTAAAACGCCGCTATTACCACAGAAAGGGTTCACTAATAATGAGCAAAACTAAACCAGAGCTTTTGGAAGAAGCAGCTAAGTTGAAGTTGGAAGTAACCGACAAAAACACTATGGCTGAAATCAACGAAGCTATTAAGAATGCCAAAAAGGCAAAAGAAGAAAAAGCAAAAGAAGTAATCGCTAAACGCGAAGCAACTGTCGCAAAAGCCGGCAAACGCAGCGAAAAAGCTATAAAAGAGACGGAAGAAAAAGCAGTTAAAGAAGAGCGCAAAGAAGCAGGCGACACGACTCCACTGTCAGCCGATGCCGAAGCTCATACCAAAAAAGGACCAAAACCAACCGTACGCCCACGCCTAGAGCGACGCGGCAAAAGCTACCGCAAAATAGCAGAATTGGTCGACAAAACTAAAGTTTATACGCTAAGCGAAGCTTTGGAATTGGCTGCTAAAACCAACCCAAGCAAATTTGACGCTAGTGTTGAAATTCACGTCCGAATGGGTGTTGACCCACGACAAGCCGACCAAAACATCCGCGCAACCGTTACTTTGCCAAACGGCACAGGTAAAACCGTTCGCGTTGCTGTTTTTGCACCAGAGGCTGAACACCACGATGCGAAAAAAGCTGGTGCTGATGTAATTGGCGATGAAAGCTTCCTAAAACAACTAGAAAAAGGTGAAATTAACTTTGACGTTTTAGTTGCAACTCCTCAATACATGCCAAAACTTGGTAAATACGCCCGACTACTTGGACCAAAAGGCTTGATGCCAAATCCAAAGAGCGGTACCGTTACTAACAACATCGAAAAAGCTGTACTTGAAGCCAAAGCCGGTAAAGTTGAATTCCGCGTTGACAAGCAAGCTATCGTTCACCTTGCCATCGGCAAAGTATCGTTCGGTGCTAAAAAACTTGAAGAGAACGCAGCCGTATTCTTTGACAGCCTGAAATCACAAAAACCATCAGGTCTAAAAGGCAGCTACATCAAGTCAACTTCGATTTCAACCACAATGGGGCCTGGAATCAAAGTCGAAAATCTTGTAGGATAATTCATCCTTATCTCATTTCAAAAAGCCGAGGTAAAACTCGGTTTTTTGATTTCCCGGTTAAATATTTAGTAAATTTTAAATAATCGACAAAGTCTGTCATACTAATAAATAATTAGGAATGGGGGATGTATGCGACAATATTTAGATTTGCTGAAGGATATCAGCGAAAATGGGGCGGTAAAATCAGATCGAACGGGGACAGGCACAAAAAGCTTGTTCGGCCGACAAATCCGATTTGATTTAAACGAGGGATTTCCAGCTGTTACGACTAAGAAACTATACTTACGGAGCGTCATCCACGAGCTTTTGTGGTTTTTGCAAGGCGACAGCAACCTGGAATACTTAGTCAAGAATGATGTCCATATTTGGGATGAGTGG